>Ga0114931_10005134_pt1 | contig 16206 bp, 21 predicted proteins | sample 2SBtaG_FD_89579 | JGI IMG/M metagenome (GOLD analysis project Ga0114931, IMG submission 89579) | Deep subsurface microbial communities from Kolumbo volcano to uncover new lineages of life (NeLLi) - 2SBTROV14_V59a metaG | ecosystem: Environmental > Aquatic > Marine > Volcanic | place: Kolumbo...
CGCACGCCCGGAGCGGTCAAGGGCGTGTATTGAAATACATAACCGCAGGCCGCGAGGACGTACGGCCGAGATCGACCGCAGCTTGCCACCGCAGCAGATGGCTATTCGCAACACCCTCCTAGCCCTCGGACACGCGCTCGACCGGCCAAACAGCCACACCTAACCCGTCTGCCGGGTTGGCGTTCGCCCGCCAATGAGGTTACGTTCAGGGGCCCCCACCGGGGCCCCGATTGCTGTCTCAAGGAGCAACGCTCACATGAACGATACCTCACACCGGCTGGCCACCCTCGACGACGAAATGGAGCGCACGTTCCTGGAGAACCGTCGTTTGTTCTTCAGCGACGGCGTCGACAAGGACTCGGCAACCGACATCATCCGCAAAATCTGGTACCTGGAGCTCAAGGACCCCGGCAAGCAGATCACCTTCGTGATCTTCTCCCCGGGCGGCTCCATCGACGCCGGCTTTGCGATCTGGGATCAGGTCAAGATGATCTCGTCGCCGGTCACCACCATCGTCACCGGTCTGGCCGCGTCGATGGGATCGATCCTCAGCCTGTGCGCCAGCAAGGGCCGGCGCTTCGCCACGCCCAACTCGCGCATCCTGATCCACCAGCCGTCGATCCACGGCGTGGTGCACGGTCCGGCGGCCGACCTGGAGATCCAGGCCAAAGAGATCATCCGCACCCGGTCGCGCATCGTCGATCTGTACTGTGAAGCCAGTGGCCAGGATCAAAAGACCATCGAACGAGCGATCGATCGCGACCGCTGGTTCACGCCGCAAGAGGCCATCGAGTTCGGCCTACTCGACAAGATCGTCGAGCGTTTCGCCGAGCTCGACTAGCGCCCGCGTCTAGCCTAAACCCACGCCTGAATCTCGTTGACCGCGCGCGGCGGCTCCACCGGCGCGGCAGCGACGAACTCGCGCACGAACTCTGTCGCCGGCTTGCGGCGCAGCTCTTCCAAACTGCCAACCTGCACGATGCGGCCCGCCTCGAGCACGGCGACGCGGCCGCCGAGCGCTTCGACGTCGTCGATGTCGTGGCTCACCACGATGGTGGGAATGCCGATGGCGCGCAGCCGCACGCCGAGGAAACGGCGCACCTTGCGGCGGGCGCCTGCATCGAGAGCCGCCATGGGCTCGTCGAGCAGCAGCGCGTGCGGCTTGATCGCCAGGGCGCGCGCCAGCGCGACCCGCTGCGATTCACCGCCGGACAAGCGAAGGGTCTTGCGCTTGGCCAGGTGATCGATACCCAGGTCCGCGAGCAGCTCCATGACGTGCTCGTGCCGCTCCTGCTTGCTGCGGCCGCGCACGCCAAAGGCGACGTTGTCCAGGACGGTCATGTGCGGAAACAGCGCGTAGCACTGGGGCACGTAGCCCAATCGGCGATCCTCGGTGGCCACGTTGATGCGTTGCTCGCTGCAGTACAGCGCGCGTTTGCCGAGCGAAACGTTGCCGGCGCTCGGTTTGACCACACCGAGCACGCTCTTGAGCAGCGTGCTCTTACCGGCACCGTTGGGACCCACGACGATCGTCGTGCCGTCGTACGCCGAGAGCTGGACGCGCAGCTTCAGGGCTCCGACTTCGGCTTTTACATCAATGGCGATCATCCGCGGGTTACCTCCTGGCCTCCGGCCCACGCCCGGTCGTGAGCGTGAGCGCGTAAAGCAACGTGAATGCGACGGCCACCAGCACCAGCGAGAGCGCCTGTGCCGCGCGCATGTCCGACTGAAACGTACTGTAGACCGCCAATGTGAGCGTCTGCGTCCTGCCCTGCAAGTTGCCGGCGAACATCAAGGTCGCACCAAACTCGCCCAAAGCGCGCGCCCACGACATGGCCGCGCCGGCTATGATGCCCGGTCCGGCCAACGGCAGCGCCACGCGGAAGAACACGCGCGCAGGCGATGCGCCCAGCGTCTGTGCCACGGTCAGCTGCGACTCGTCGATGCTGCGAAACGCCGAGATCGCCGCCTGCAAAAAGTACGGCGCCGAGACGAACACCTCGGCCATGACCACCGCCGTGGTGGTGAACGGGATCGACAGTCCGATGTGCTCGAGCCAGCCGCCAAGCAGCCCCTTGCGTCCGAACGCCAGCAGCAACGCGACGCCGGCGACCGCGGGCGGCAACACCGCCGGCAACCGCACCACCGTCTCGATGAAGCGAATCACCCTGCCCTCGCGACGGCTGATCAGCCACGCCAGCGGCGTGCCCAGCGCAACCACGATGGCCAGGCTGATCACGGTGGTCGTCATGCTCAAGCGCAGCGCCGGCATGACCGATGGGTGCGTAATGCCCGCGCGAAACTGGGCCCAACTCAAGGTCGCGACGAGCGCGAAGATCGGCAACAGCATGAACAAAAGCAGCGTGCCGGCAGCGCCAGCGGTGCCCGCCTTCCAGGCCAGGCCCTTCGGCAGTTTGCGCTGCCCTTGCTGTTCGCTCGTTACTTCGGCCAAAGTTGCTCATTTCGTCTGCGCCACCTTCACGGCGCAATGGTCACCCGAATGTACTTTGCACTCCCAGTGCCAGAGTGGCTAACTACCCGATCTACGGGCAAAACCGCGGGGATGTCTTGGTCGTGTCGGACCCATGTCATCATGCTGTAACACCAGGCTGGAGACGACTGTGCACGGCCGGGGTGTGGCCCCCCATGCGCCTGTATGCGGCTCGAGCCCAGACATTCTCCTGGAGGGTGTTGTGGATAGACGTCGTCGCGAGGATGGTGAGATTCGAGGCGAGGTCGGCCGCACGCCCGGAGCGGTCAAGGGCGTGTATTGAAATACATAACCGCAGGCCGCGCAAACGTACGGCCGAGATCGACCGCAGATTGCCACCGCAGCAGATGGCTATTCGCAACACCCTCCTAGTGTCCGCGGCGTTGGTCGCGAGCACAACAACAGCGCGATTACAGCTTCATGAACAATCGGCTCAGCGACCCTACGCGCCCTCGGTCGGCGGGCTATCACCACCGGACAAAACGAACCACAGTCCTATCAAGATGAACAGGGCGCCCGCGCCGCGGCGCACCCACACGGCCGGGATGTAGCGATTGACCACGCCGCCGAGCAGCACTGCGATCGCGGTGGTCGTAACCAGGGCCAGCGACGCCGCGACGAACACGGTGATTCGGGATCCGCTACCGGCCATGGCAAACGCTGCCAGCTGGGTCTTGTCGCCCATCTCGGCGAGAAAAATGGCGGCGAAGGTAGACGCGAACAGGCTCCAGCTCATGCCGAGCAGTATAGTCGCCCCATGGCAGACGCCAACGCCGACGTGATCGAAGCCTGGAACACCGTCCTGTTCCACAAATTCACCCGCTACCAGCACCTGCTGATCCAGGGCCTCGGACAACACGGCAGCAAGTTGTTCGAGTGCTACCGGCCGCCACCGGGTGCCCGCGTGGTCGACATCGGCTGCGGCATGGGCGACACGACCGTGCGTCTGGCCGAGCTCGTGGGCTCGGACGGCGAGGTCGTGGGCATCGACTGCGCCGAGAACTTCATCTCCACGTCGCAGGATCGCGCGGCCGAGTACGGCGCCGGCGAGGCCATCCGCCTGGCCAGCGACAAGGCGGCCGATCTCAAAGACGAGATCGAAAAGGCACTGCTCGAGGCGTTCGAGCCGTACAAACGTGACGACGGCGTGTGGGCCACCTCGAGCACCTGGCTGATCACCGCGCGCGCCGCTGGCTGACGCCGTTGTGGCATCGCGAAAGCACACCGGACGAATCGCCATCGCCGCCGCGCTGTTGGCGCTCGGCGCGCTCCTCGGTCGGTGGGTGCTGGGCGTGGCGACCAACGGCGGCGACGACACCGACCGCGCCACCGGGCTGGACGCGCACACACCGCGCCCGCGACCACATTCGGTAGACACGCCCGCCCGGCGCCCCGCCCTCGACCGGCTGCGCGACCGGCTGCATGCGCCCAAACCGGACGCCGAAAAGCAACGAGCCGCGCGTCTGGCGCGCTTCAAGGTCCACCGCTTGTTCGACAAAGACTGCATGTTCGGCGTCGACGGTCACTGCAAGACCTGGGGCAAGCTCGCCCGTCGTTGCGACGACGGCGACACCGCCGCGTGCGTCCGCCTCGGCAAGCTGCTGGTCGGGCAATCGCCGGCTCAGCCGCTGTGGGGCTCGTTGTTGTTGCGCAAAGCGTGCGCCCAGGCAAACCGGGCCGACGTGTGCGACCTCGGAGAGAAATGGAACCGCTGGTCCCGCTACGGCTACATGCCCAAGGACGACGGCGAACCCACCCCCGACGACCTGGACGCCGCGTGCGACGCCGGCGATCAGGTCGCGTGCGGATTGATCCAGATGCGCAACAGCCACTGCGGCCGCATGGACGAGGTCGCGGCCCTGGCGTCGTGTCGCGCCGGCTGTCGCGATGTGTGCGCCACGCTGTTCACGAGCGCCAGGACCGTGGCCACGGCAGTCGAGGCGCTGCGAATCGGCTGCGACCTACCCGACGCGTGGATGTGCTTTTATCTGGGCATCACCTACGACCCTGCCTGTGCCACCGGCGCCAAGGCGCGCTGCGCCGAGCCCAACGCCACCCTCGCCGCCCGCTACCGGCGACTGGCCTGCCAGCTTGCGCCGCAAATGCAGCCGTGCAAACAGTGACCGCTACTTGCGCTTGGCCGACGCCCACTGCACGACCACGAGTTTCCAGCCCTTTTTGGTGCGCTCGTAGATCAAAAACAAGCGCTGCGGTGGCGGCCGATGAGCGCGGGCGGCACGTAGCCGAACATGCGATGGTGCGCCGGGTTCGAATACTGGATGATCCCGTTCAGATCGCAAAACTGCAGCCCCTCGCTCGTCGTCTCCGCGACCAGCCGGAACAGCGCGTCGTCTGCTGGTAGCTCGAAATTGGCCGACGAGCAACTGACTCTGGACGAGGGGTGGGTCGTCGAGGCTTCGCCAAAGAGCTGCTCGCCAAACGCAAACCCACGCAGTAGCCGCTGCCAAGTTTGGCACGCGGTTGTCAGGCATGTCAGCAACGTAACCGCGCAGGAGGCCAAGCGACCTGCGAACGGGTAGTTGGGGAGCACACACGGGTTGGCGCGGCGCGTGCATTGGGTGCGCGCGAAATCGCAACGGCGCCCCGGGCGCCTTTGACCTCAACCCACAAGGATCTCCCCATGCTTCGCAACTCGCTTACTTCTTCGATCGCGCTGGCGGTGTGCGCCGCCGGCCTCGTCGCCTGCAACTCCGGCGGTGACAAAGACAAAGCCGGCACGTCGACGGCCAAATCGATGGCCGGCTCCAGCCCGGCATCCGCGGCCGCGAGCGACTCGAAAGCCAAACCAGCCGGACCGCTAAAGCCCGCCCCGTCGGGCACGTGGACCGGCTACTACAAAAACAAGCTGCATCTGTCGGCCGCTCCGGGCTCCGAGATCTGGTTTTACCTGAGCAGCATTCGGAACGACGCCCCATGGACGTTTATCATCACCGCCAAGAAGCTGCCTTCCGGCAGCCGCATCGTCGTCGGCGACAAGTCGCTGGTCGTGTCCGGCAAGGGCGGCTACTTCCACTACGACGTGTCGGCGAAGGCCGGAGCGCTGCCGCTGTCGTCCGTGTATCACAAGCGCGCGTACAAAAAGAAACGCGCCGACCTGAACATCGCCCTGGAGGTGCACCTGCCCGGGTACAAGCCGTTTGTGGGTAAACTGCCCACGGTCGACCCCGCCGACACGGTCGCGCGCCAGCTGCGCGACGTGCCGGACGAAGGCATCAAGTTCGCGGGCGAGCCCGCCGATGATGGCAAGCGCGACACCATCGCGATGGCGCCGCGCTACGGCGGGACGTACATATTCGGCAAGGGCAAAAAGATCTGGGACATCGATCTGGTGGTCGTGCCCTCGGCCATTGCGACCGATCGCAAGATCACCTGCCGGTTCACCCGCGGCACTGCGACGCTGAGCCTCCGCGACGCGAAGGTGACGCTCTACGACCGGCGCTCGGGCAAAAAGCTCACCGAAGCCACGATCAAACACTCGGGTCGCTGCCCGTACGTGGCCACGGTCAAACGCGACAACACCGGCACTAATGGTGTCAGCAGCCGGGCCATTCGGGCCTGGGCGCGCAAGGCTCTGGCCAAGTATCGGAACTAGCCTCTCGCCGCGGCGTCGATCGGCCAGGTGCACCGCGCCCAGTTGCCGATCGGCGAGGAAGTCGTGGTCGAGATCCAGTATCCGGGCGTCGCCGACGCCATCCGCGCGGACCTCGACAACGCCGCGTTCCTCTACAAGATCGTCGGCATGCTCTACCCCGCGGTCGATACCAAGGCCGTGGTCGACGAGCTCAAAGGCCGGCTCACCGAGGAGCTCGACTACCGGCGCGAAGCGACCAACCAGCAGCTGTTCTACGACCTGTACCAGGACCATCCGTTCATCCGGGTGCCGCAGGTGCCGCATGACCAACCCGACAGGAGCACGACCATGCAACGCCGTTCGGCTTTGGCCTGACCGGTCCCGCGGTGCAGTACTGGCCGCACAAAGACGTGTGGCTCGAGTTTGGGCTCGGCGTAGCGCAAATGAGCTCGACAGCGTTGGGCGGCACCGACCTGAGCTTCGACATGGGTGGTGGCATGACCGTCGCCGCCGGCCACCAGCTGCACCACGACCGCAACTTCAGCATCGATGCGCAGCTGCGCGCGACCCACGGCGACTTCAAGGGCAACGACCGGTTCGACGCGATGGACAGCTACGTGGCCTTGCTCGGCGTCAACTGGTACCAGGCTCACATCGCCAGCAGCTGGCGCGCGATCAGAATCCGCTGGATCTCGCTCGTGCCCTCGTAGATGCGCGTCACCCGCGCGTCGCGGTACAGGCGCTCCACGTCGAACTCGCGCGTATAGCCGTAGCCTCCGTGCAGCTGCACCATGCGGTCGACGATGCGTCCACACGCTTCGGAGGCAAACAGCTTGGCCATGCTGGTCTCGGCCACGCACGGCTTGTTTTGATCGAGCAACCGCGCGGCCCGGAGCGCCAACAGCCAGGCCGCATCCAGCTCGGTGCGGCAGTCGGCCAGCACGAACTGGGTATTCTGAAAATCGGTGATCGCGCGGCCGAACGCGCGACGCTCGCGACCGTAGCTGCTGCCGGCGGCGAGCGCGGCCTCGGCAATGCCAATGGACAGACCAGCAATGCCGACCCGGCCCGGACCCACGTTGGACAGGGCGATGCGGTAGCCGTGCCCCCGCTCGCCGATCAGATTGGCCGCGGGCACACGGCAGTCCTGGAACGCCAGCGGCGCGGTGCCCGACGCGCGTTGTCCCATCTTGTCCTCTTCCCGACCGACCGTGAGCCCCGGCGTGCCGCGCTCGACCAGAAAACAACTCAAGCCCTGCTTGCCATCGCCGTCGCTGCGCGCGAACACCAGGTGAAATCCGGCTTCGATGGCGCCGGTGATGAACACCTTCTCGCCGTTGAGCACCCACTCGTCGCCGTCGAGGCGGGCGCTGGTGCGGACCGCCGCCGCGTCGGAGCCGCCGTCCGGCTCGGTGAGCGCGAAGCTGGCCGGACCGAGCTCGCCGCGGAGATAAGGCGCGAGCCAGCGCTCCTTGATCGCCGGCGACGCGTGGTCCGCCAGGATCTTGCCCGCCAGGTTGGACGACGCGACCACCACGGCGGTGGACACGCAGCCCTCGGCCAGTGCTTCCATGACCAGGGCGAAGGCGACGTTGTCCAGGCCGGGACCAGCATCGGCGTCACTCACCTTCATACCCAGATAGCCCATCTTGCCCAGCTCCATCAGGGGCTCGAGGGGAAACCGCGCGTTCAGGTCGCGCGCCCGTGCCTGGGGCGCAAGGCGTGTCGCGGCAAATTCGCGCGCAGTCCGGTATACGAGGCGGTGCTCATCTGCCAACGGCACCGCGAAGCGATCGAGATCGATGTTGCTGTTCATCTGCTCTAGTGTGCAGACTGACAGCGCGATTGGAACCTGGTTATTTCAAAATATGACAGGTAACCTGCCGTTCATGGCCAGAGCCCGCAGATCGCCCGCCCCGCGCCGCCGCCAAACCCCACGCAACACGGCCGCGCCCCGTCAGCCAGCTATGCGGCATTTGGGCAACGCCCGCGCCAATCTCTGCAACCCGGCCTTTGTCACCTTGGTGCTTCGCAGGTCGAGGATCTGCAGCGCCTTGAGCTTTGTCAGATGCGCCACACCGCGGTCCGTGACCTCGGTTCCAACAGCTCGAGCACCCGGAGGTGAGTCAGTTTGGCGAGCGCGGCGAGTCGGTCATCCGTTAGCTGCTGCGCTCGCCACAGTGACAGTACTCGCAACGAAGTGAGCGCCGATAGTCGCGATAGCCCATCGCCCGTAACGACAATGTTGGCGAGGTTGAGCGTGCGCAACCCAACCAACGTTCCGAGGTAGCCCAGCCCGCGATCGGTTATCTTTGTGTCGCCGAGATCGAGGACGCGCAGCGACCGCAGTCGTGACAACGACGCCAGCCCCGAGTTGGTCGTCTTCGTCCCCGCAATGTTCAGCTGGACGAGGGATTGTGGAAGGTTCCGCAAGCCGACATCAGTCGTGGCCGTATCGCCCAGGCGCAGAACGTCGAGCGCCGGCAACCGAGACACGCTCTTCACGGTAGCATCGGTCAGCTTCGTGCCACTGAGATCGAGCGAGGTCAATGCCTTGAGTCTCGACAACAACCGCAGGCCGGTGTCTTTCGTGTTGGTGTGTGCGAGGTTGAGCTCCTGCAGCTGGCTGAGCCGAGCGAGCTTCTCGACGCCGCTGTCCGATACGCGCGTGCGGCACCACACACAGCAGTCGGAGGCCGGCGATGCGACGCATCGGGGCGCTGGATGTAGACACAACGGCCTCTAACACGAATCGAGACACATCACTTCGTGAGGCGCGGGATGAGCGGCATCGGGTGTTTGGAATACTTCTGGATCATCCGCAGCAGAGCGGGAAGAAACGTACGCGACTAGTCTTCCCGAGATTCCTAGGACATGCCAGCCGCATGCACAATGCCAACAGCGAGCGTAAGCGCGACAACCAATTTTTCGTGGTCGAACTCGTCGCGCGTGATCTACGAGAAGTCGACGCTCGTTTCGACGTGTGTGCGCTTACGCGACTACGGTGGCGTCGGACAGATCGGAGAACATGTCCTCGATGCGCTTTTTGCCGCCGAAGCCGACCAGCTGGGCTTTCACCTCGCCGCTGACCAGACCGTAGAGCGTGGGGATGCCGCGTACCTGGAACGCCTGGGCGAGCGCGGGTTGCTCGTCGACGTTGATCTTGGCGACTTTGACTTTGCCTTCGTAGGTGCCGGCGAGCTCGGCGAGGACCGGGGCAATGGCCCTGCAGGGCGCGCACCACGGAGCCCAAAAGTCGATGACGACTGGCGCGGCCGAGTTGAGAATCTCCTGCTCGAAGGAGTCTTGCGTGACGTGGACGATATTCTTGTTCGACATGATGGTCTCCTTGGCGGCCAACAACGCCGCGCCCTCATCCGGTAGAGCCATCAGCGGCCACGAGTGTGTCACTCGGGGTCAAAGAACTGTGCAACTGGACCCAAGTGCTCGCGTAATCGCCGGCGGGCGCGGCTGAGCCGGGTGCGCACCTGAGCTGCGGTCATGTCGAAAGCATCGGCGATCTCGGGCGCGGTCCAGCCCTCGCCGTCGGCCAGCAGCACCAGCGAGCGGTCGTTGGGCGACAGCACCTGTAGCGCGCCCGCGAGCAGGGCCATCAGCTCGCCGCGGGCGACATCGTCTTCGGGGGTGCCCGCCGCGGCGCCGAGCTCGACGTCGGCGACGTCGACGTGCAGTGACGGATCGTTCTTGCGCCCCCGGTGCATGCGATGACAGAAGTTGGCGACCATGCGGACCAGCCAGCCTTCGAGGCTGCCGTCGCCGCGAAAGTCCGCGAGGTTCTCACCCGCGGCCAGCAGCGCATCTTGCACCGCGTCTCGGGCCAGCTCGGCATCCCCGCAATAGCGCCGGCCCACCGCCATCAAGCGCTCGCCGTAGCAACGGCTGATGCGATCGAGCGCCTCGAGGTCACCCGAGCGCATCAGCTCGATCAAGTCAGCGGCGGTGCACGGAAATTGCTCGTCGGCCACGCGCCTACTGTAGCAGACCGGCGCATATGCGTTGCGCGGTCGGTGCGCGATCTGCCACACTCGCGCCGTGTACATCGAGCCTACCCCAGAACAAGGCAAGGCCTACTTTGGCGCCGCGCCCGAAGGCCCCGTGGTCATGCTCAACCTGCTGCGCTTTCGCGAGGTAGCCGACTATTCCGCCCACCCGGAGCTGGCGCCGCCGTCACCGATCAGCGGTCGCGAGGCATACCAGAAATACGCGGAGCACACCCTGCCGTTCCTGCAGGAGTCCGGTGGCGAAGTGTTGTTCTCCGGGCATGCCGGCGCCTATCTGATCGGACCGGAAGCGGATCGATGGGATCTCGTGATGCTGGTGCGCCACCGCAGCGCGCAGGTGTTTTTGGCGTTTGCGTCGAACACCGACTACGCCGCCGGGTTGGGCCATCGCATCGCCGCGCTCGAAGATTCGCGCCTGCTGCCGATCACGCCGCGTCCAGCCCGCTAGGCGGTGTCCCTAGTTGGGGGTGTTGGTGAGCGTGCCGATGACGGCGAGCTCCGCCGCGTCGTAGGGCGAGCCGTCCGGGTGCAGCACGTCGTGAAACCACGGGTCGGGTTCCCCCGCCACCGTATCGGTCCAGGACGACCACGGATACTTGGTCTGGGTCTTGCCATCCACCCAGCCCCAGTGAAACGCGCCGACGTCGCGGCTGTTGAACATGGGCAAGATGTCGGCGAACGTGCTGCCCGTGCCCCGCGCCATGTACTCGGTGCACACGATCGGCCGGCCGTATTGCTGCAGGTCGTCCACCAGCGCCGACGTGGTGTCGAGCGGGAAGTAAGCGTGAAAGCTGACGATGTCCGACTCGTGCAGCATGAAGTCGTTGATCGGCGACAGGTCCTCGGGCGACCCCCAACCGCCGAAGAACACGCCGGCGGTGAGCGGCTGACTCGGCTCCACCGAACGTGCCCAGCCGAATGCCTTGTTCAACAAGGCCAGCGCACCGGCGGTCTTGTCCGCGGGCGTCAGCTCGACATCGCGATAGGACGCGAAGTTCATGTTGTCCGGCTCGTTGAAGACGTCCCACATGACCACGCGCGGATCATCGGCGAACCGGTCGACAACACCGACCACGTAGTCTTGCAGCTCGTCCAGCCGATCCGGGTCGCCGAGGAACTCCGCGCCCGGGCTCTGCACCCAACGCGAGTTGTGGATATAGGGCCGAGGCTCGGGCTGCGGCCCCGTCTGCGGGTAGGGATCCCAGACGCCATCGAACAGCACCAGCATGACGCGGATGCCGTGACTGTCGGCGATGGTCAGAAACTGATCGATCCGCGTGAGCAAGCCGTCGGCGTCTTGTTGCCACAACCGGTCGTGCAAAAACACCCTCACACTGTTGAGCCCGACGTCGGCCGCCCAGCCCAGCTCGCGATCGATGGCGGTGGGATCGAAGGTGACGGCCTGCCACATGTCGAGCTGGTTGACCGCGGTGCTGGGCACGAAGTTCGCGCCGACAATCCACGATTGTTGCGCGTACCAGGTCGCGGCGCGGTCGGGGGTCCACGGGGTCCCGGGGTCATCGTCGGAACCGGCGCCACCACACGCGGCGACGGCGAGAGCAGTGAGACTGATTGCTACCAGGGCACGCACGCCGCGAGCTTACCAGGACCGTGGTGGCGGCGACAGCGCCGGCGCGGCTCAGATCCAGCCCACGACCTGAGCGTACACCAGAGTCGCGGGATCAGCGCGGGCGCCGGTGGCAGCCGTAGCGAAGCGGCCGCGAATGAGATGGGCTGCGCCGAGTTCGAAGCGCAGGTTCTTGGGCAGCACGCTGAAGCGAACGCGGGCTTCCACCTGGTGGCCCAGGAATTTGCCCGAGGCGCCGGTGGTGTCGCGCAGCCCCGAGGTGGTCCATGCGTCTGTTGCCGATGCCAACCAGTACAGGCGATAGGCGAGAAAGGCGCTGGCGCGTCGGGTCGGTTTTACCTGGACGCGCAGCCCCGGCGTGTTCAGGTTGCTGCGGGCGAACGCGCCGTAAATGCCCGTCGGACCGAGATCCCAGCGGCGTGCGCCGAACAGGGTATCGAAGCGGTTGTTTTCGCCGTCGTTCGGATCGCTGTCGCCGCTGGCGTAGTCGTACTGGGCGATGAGCCGCGGCTTCCATGGGGCGCGCAACGTGCGGCCCACCTGGGCGTGGACAAAGAACGCGCGGTGATCGAGATCGGTGGTGTCGTCGGCGGCCTTGCTGGCGCGGGAGGTGCCGAGCTGGGCCATGGCTTCCAGCTCGAAATCGAGCTCGCCGAGGGCTTTTTTGCGCACCGCGCGCGCTCCCGCGGTGACCAGGCGGCGATTGCGCGACGCCACGTCGCCGTCGCGCTCGAACATGCCCAGGGCGTAAAGCTCGAGCGTGGCCCCCGCCGCCAGCTTCGGCGCGGCCAAGAACACGCCGGACAAAAGCGCGTCGGTATTTTCTTTGTCGAATTTGACGGCGTTGTCTTTGATGGACTCGGCATCGGACGGCCGCCGGGTCACGGGCAGCACGGCGAACCCGCGCACCACGTATTTGGACTTGCTGGTCCACGTCGCATCGAGTCCCGTGAACGCGTTGAGGGTGTTGCGGTAGTGGTTGCGCGCGACCAGGCGCCGGCTGCCCACGTCCATGGTCATTCTTCCGAGCTGGAGCTCGAGGCTGTCGCCGGACCCCAACAGTCCTTTGCGTTTGATTCCGGCGTAGGCCTGGAGCAACTCCAGCGCGTCGACGCTGGAGGTCTCGAGCGGCGTGTTGTCGGTGGCGAACGCGCGCGAGTCCTCGAGCTCGACCAAAGAACGCCGGATCGAAGGTCGCCCGCGCCGCCGCCAGGGTGCGCATGACCAGCGCGGTGGCGTCGGTCTGGGGCGCGCTCGCCCGAAACTGGTTGACCAGGTGTTCGAGGCGCACCCGGTAACTGACGCCGAAGTCGAGCCACGCGGGGGTACCCGCTGCGTCACGCAGGCGCCACGGCTTGGCCGAGCCCGCATGGGCCGGTCCCGCGCCTGCGGCAGCGACTACGAAAACGCACAGGCTCAACAGACGGCGTGACGACATGCCTATTGGTATTGCACAATTCGCACCACATCGGAAATAGCCAGTTTATTGGCCTTGCCTCACGGATGACCTGGAGATGTATGCGCGCTGCAACCTCGGTGTCATCTCGGCGGGTGCGGACCTGGGGCCAAACCTCCCGGCAACGCACGCGCGCCTCCACCCCGCATTACACGCCGATGACAGCACGCCAACACAGCCGAAACATCACGTAGGATTCACCCCACTTGGCCAGTTGGCAACAATGGCATCGAGGCTGCAAGATCGAATGGGCATGACCACGAGCATTCGGGGAATTACCTATCGCGCGGCCGCGCTGCTACTGGCAGCGACCCTCATCAGTGGCTGCAGCAACCGCGGCAACGATCATGAGGTGGTCGTTTTCGCCGCGGCGTCGCTGACCGATGCGTTCAAGGCGCTGGCCGTCGACTTCGAAAAACAGCACCCGAAGCTGGACGTGAAGATCAACTTCGCCGGCAGCCAGAGCCTGCGCACCCAGATCGAAAACGGCGCAAAACCCCAGGTGTTCGCCTCGGCCAACGCCAAACACATGAACGCCTTGCGCAAGGCCAAGCTGGTGGACGAGCCAGTCACGTTCGTGCACAACGAGCTGGTGATCGTGGTGCCACCAGCCAACCCGGCCGGCATCCACTCGCTGAAAGAACTGCCGAAGGCCAAGCGGTTGGTGCTGGCGGGCAAGAACGTACCGGGGGGATCGTACGCCGACCAGATGCTCGCGCGTGCCAGCTCTGAATACGGGGCCAACTTTGCCGACCGCGTTCACAAACAGGTGGTGTCGCGCGAAACCCACGTACGCGAAACCCTGCAAAAGGTCGTCCTCGGCGAGGCCGACGCGGCGATCGTCTACGCCACCGACGCGGCGTCGGCCAAGAGCAAGGTAAAGACCATTGCCATCCCGGCGCAGCACAACGTGATCGCCAACTACCCCATCGCGACCCTGTCAGGGTCCAAGACCGGCAAGCTGTTCGTCGACTACGTGCTGTCCGACGCTGGCAAAAAGCGGCTGAAGGAATTCGGCTTCCGCCCCGCGGGTCCTCCTGTGGCCAAAAAGAAGTAACCTCACAGGTTCGCGGGTCGTGAGCTGCACGAAAAAAGCCAGCGGCGCGTGCAGCGGCAACCGCTGCCTTGACACGAAACGCGGCACCGCGTGTAGATTGCGTGCATGATCAGCTTGTCCGAGGCGGCACGCCGCGGCCTCGCCGGCCTCGTGGTCGCAACCGCGTGCGTCGCTGCGGTTCCGGCCGTGGCGGACGCGCAGTCGCGACGCGACGTCCGGCTGATCTACCAGCGCGACCAGGGCACGTCGACGTGCCCGGATGCGGCGCGCATACGCCAACTGGTGTCCGCTCGCCTGGGCTACATGCCCTTCGCCGACGCCGGCACGCGGGTGTTGCGGGTCGTGATCGTCAAGCGGCAACAGCGATTCGTCGGTACCATCGCGTGGACGGACAAGCCGAGTGCGCGCGAGCTGAACGAGGCCATGTGTGGCGAGTTGGCCGAAGCGCTGGCGTTGGCGATCAGCATCGCGATCGATCCGCTGGCGGCCATGCGCGCGCCCAAACCCGCGCCCGCACCGGTGCCGATCCGGTGGAGCATGGGCGCCGGCGCGGCTGCAACCTGGGCTTCGCTCCCGGGGTGTCGCCCGCCGCGATGATTCGGCTGCGTGCACGGCGCGCTCGGCTGTCGCTCGGACTGGCGGTCGAAGCCAACCTGCCGCGGACCCGCACCTACGAGGGCGGCAGCATCGACGCGTCGATCGCCGTCGCCTCGCTGACCCCGTGCGTGCACCTGGCGCGCCTCGACGCATGCGCGCTGCTGAGCGCCGGCATCGTGCGCGGCCGCGGCCAAGAGTTCGTCGCGGCCCGTTCGGCCACCCGCGCGTATGTGGGGGCCGGGGGGCGCCTGGGCTTGCACGTGTTTTCGGTTCGACGCCTGCACGGTGAGGTTTTCGGCTATGTACGCGCGGCATTGGTGCGCACCACGCTGACCGTCAGCGGCAATGATGTCTGGATGTTACCCGCGTTCGGCGGCGGCGTGGGCGCAGCTTTTTATCGCCGGTTCTGATCGCCGTGACGGATTTGCCGCGCTCGCGCCAATAATTGGATGTGGCCAGTCGTCCACACTCGAGCCGGGGTGCGCCCCCCGCCAAACCGCGCCCCAGCGATGGCGCGTTCGCCGACGCCTACCGCGAGCACGTGGCGTATGTGTGGAGCAGTCTGCGCCGCCTCGGGGCCCGCGAAAGCGATCTGGAGGACCTGGTGCACGACGTGTTCGTCACCGCCTACCGCCGGCTCGATAGCTACGACACCGACCGGCCGATGCGCCGCTGGCTGTTCGGCATCGCGTTCCGCGTGCTGTCGGCAGAGCGCCGCCGGGCCCGCAATCGCCTGGAGGTCCCCAGCGACAACATCGACGTTGCCAGCGAGGCGCCGCGCCACGACGAGGCCGCCGCCGCCCGCCGGCTGCTGATGGCCGCGCTCGCCGAGCTCCCCATCGAGCAACGCGCCGTGCTCGTGATGCACGACGTGGACGGCTACAGCGCTCCTGAGATCGCCGAGTCTCTGGAGCTGTCCGTCAACACCGTTTACTCCCGGCTGCGCCTCGCGAGCGCCAAGTTCGCCATGGCCGCGCGCCGCCTGCAACCTTCGCGAGGTGAGTCATGAATCATCCGTCCGTTTCACCTTTGCCCCCGGACGCCGCGGCCCTGTTGGCCCACGCCGGCGACCTGCCGGGACCAACCGCCGCCCAATCGGAGCTGGTGTTCAAGAGCGTCGCCGCCACCGTCGGCCTCGGAACCGGCGCAGCGGCCGCAACCACCACGGCCGCCGGCACGATCATCAAGGCCCTGCTCGCCCTCACCGTCATCGGCACCGCCGGCTACGCGGGCCTGCAAACCCGCAAGACCGAGTTCCCACCAACCGCGACCAACACCGCCCAACCGACCCTGGAAACGCGCATCGCCGCAGCGTGGCCAGCACCAGCACCAGCACCAGCACCAGCACCAGCACCAGCACCAGCACCAGCACCAGCACCAGCACCAGCACCCGTACCCGTACC
>Ga0114931_10005135_pt1 | contig 16204 bp, 14 predicted proteins | sample 2SBtaG_FD_89579 | JGI IMG/M metagenome (GOLD analysis project Ga0114931, IMG submission 89579) | Deep subsurface microbial communities from Kolumbo volcano to uncover new lineages of life (NeLLi) - 2SBTROV14_V59a metaG | ecosystem: Environmental > Aquatic > Marine > Volcanic | place: Kolumbo...
TTTACAGTAATGGTTTTAATCTTAAGCTGCGCTTCCATCCCTGGAGTAAAAGAAGAGACTTCGGGAACATTCATTAAAATACCATTTGTACGGGTATTGTTGGAAGAAAACAAAAGTGAAGCAAATGTATATGCCAATGGCGCATTTTCCATTGAGTGTCTTACTCGGGGGAAACAATCCGTTTATTTTTCCACACAACCGGTAACGGTTAAATCCAATGGTGCTTTCCTTGCGGTGGTTAATCAAAACGGGGATATGATCCAATCACATCTGGATGAAGTAAATATTATTCCGCGAGGGAATAAGAATCATATTTATTTAGAATCTAAAAGATATCGGGGGATTTTGCAAATTTTACCCAACAGCAACAACATCCAGTTAATCAATATCGTTTATATGGAAGATTATTTGAAAGGGGTGGTGCCTCCGGAGATAGGGGAAAGAACTCCCGATGAAATTGAAGCAGTCAAAGCTCAGGCAATTGCCGCCCGTACTTATGCGATGGCGCATCTGAAACAATATGGCAACCAGCCTTATGATATGAAATCCAGCATTATTGACCAGATTTATGATGGGTTGGATGTGGAAAATAATTTGGTCAACAAAGCTGTTAATTTAACTGCCGGACAAGTGCTTTTTTATCATGGAAAATATGTCAAAGCTTATTATCATTCTACCTGTGGCGGGATGACCGATGATATTGCCAGTGTTTGGGATAGAAAAGAAGTGCCATACTTGAAACCGGTCAACGACGGGGGTGCCTGCTCTTGGTCAAAATATTACAAATGGAGAGAAGTCTTTAGCGAAAAACAACTTCGAGGTCGTTTGGAGCAATACCTCTCCAGCGACCGCGGGCGCGATTTGAGAATAGGAAAAATCAGAGACATAAAAATTGCCCAACGAACTCCCGGTGGTAGGGTAGCTAAATTAATAATTAGTACGGAAAACGATGTTTATACTTTCAAAAAAGACCGGATCCGTTGGGTTATAGGCCGTACTTCCAATCCTGATTTGATTTTACCTTCAGACCGTTTTGATCTTGATATAAAAAGAGATAGTAAAGGAAATGTAACGGAAGTTGTTTTTAACGGAAGCGGTTATGGGCATGGGGTGGGTATGTGCCAATGCGGAGCGATAGGTTTGTCACGTAAGGGTTGGACTTATGATAAGATTTTGACCTTATATTATAACGGCGTGGATATTAAAAAGCTATATTGAGAATTAATCTATGTCAAAAATACGGTATATATTTTTTATTCTTTTTTGTTTGGTAATAACAACATCGTTGTCGGCTTCGGATTATAAATATTATCTCGGTATAAAAGGAGGGTTGTCGACTCTTTCGGGCGGAGATTCAGCCAAGTTTACTTTCCAAAACAACTTCGGGGGAAATTTTGGTTTTCGTTTGAGCAATCGCTGGCTTTTGAATTTTGATTTGACTTTTAACCGCAACTATAATGATACCAGTGCAACATCCAGCTTTTCTTTTGGGTCAGATCAAACAAAAGCCACTCAAAAATGGAAAGCGACTCGCTTGGAATTGTCAATGAAAAGATTATTATTAAATCCCGATAGTAGGTTGAATATGACTTTTGGTATGGGAGGGGGGTTGATGATATGGGAAATCAATGACCCCACAAAAGACACCACTTTGAAGGTGCGCGGTATGCATAACGAACAGATGGATTATTCCGCGACGGAAATATTTGTGACAGCCAACAGTGGCTTGAGCATTAAACTAAATCCCCACTGGTCACTTGGGGGCGAAGTCCAAGCGGATTATCTTACGGGAGCGGGGGCGGAGTTTTCTTCGGCGGTATCTTCAGCACGCAACAAGTGGCAATGGGGTGGTTCGGTAGCGTTTAATTTTCATTTTGGTCATTTTGGTGTCAAAAAATGGTCTTCGATAAAAAATTGGTCTGTGGTTAATAACAAGAAAACAAAAAATAACTCAGCTATTCTTGATAGTGATGGCGATGGAGTCCCTGATGCCATAGACCATTGCCTTTCGACTCCACGGGGAGCGGTCGTCGATAAAAATGGCTGTCCCATTGATTCTGATGGCGATGGGGTTACTGATGACAACGATGATTGTCCTCATACCGTCAGGCAAGCTATCGGAAAGGTTAATATCAATGGTTGTCCGATAGATGCCGATTTTGATGGCGTTCCCGATTACCTTGATAACTGCCCTCACAACAGGATAGGCGCTAAAGTCGATGAGTACGGATGCCCGCTCGATTCCGATGGCGATGGGGTTCCCGATGGCTTGGATGATTGCCCTCATACTCTTTATGGGATGAAAGTTGACCAATTCGGGTGTATTGATTTGGCGATATTTTCCAAACCGATGGTGTTAAATATTGATTATGCTCCCGGTTCTTTTGAAGTTGATCCCAAAAATAGGGAACGTCTTAAAGATTTGGCGCGGATTTTGAATTTTGTCGATGACATTAAACTGGAAATTGACGGTTATACCGATAATATAGGCACAACGGTTGCCAATAAAAAACTTTCTGAAAAACGTGCTCGCAGAGTGCGTGATTATTTGGTGATATTAGGTGTGAAAAAAGAGAGAATAAAAGTTTTTGGCAAAGGGGAAACGAATTTTATCGCTTCCAACGAAACCGCTGCCGGTCGGGCAAAAAACAGAAGAATTGAAATAATTTTCTTTAAGTAATTTATATGAGTTGAAATTATGGAACATTACTTCCCGTATCAAAACGAATTTAAAGAACGTCGGCATAATAAATATGCCATAATCATTTATTTACCTCCTGCTCTTGATAATATTATCGCTCCTCTGCGACAACAATTTGACCCCGTTTATAATCTTATTGCTTCCCATATAACTCTGGTTTTTCCTTTTGAAACTATTCGTCCTTTGGAGGAATTAACCAAACTTGTTAAAACAGAAACTGAACAACAAAAATCTTTTTTGGTTGATTTGGAAGAGATAGGGGATTTTTATCCCCAATCACCCGTTATATATTGGGATGTCCAAAAAAACGATAAACTTTATGAGTTATATTATCGCTTATATTCACGGTTGGATTTACCGATTCCTTTTAAACTATATCATCCTCATGTAACTGTTGCCCGAGAAATATCAAACTATCGAGTTATAATTGTAAAAGAAAAAATTGTTTCTTATTTGTCTCATGAAAAGTTTTATGTTCGTTCTATAGATTTGGTAACATCGTTATCGGATGAAAGGTGGGTTTCGGTGCGGACCTTTCCTCTCAATGGTTAAGGAAATATTTTGATAAGCAATAAAAAAAGCGACCTAAAAAGGCCGCTTTTTTGAAATTAATGAATTTGTAATCTATTTTTTGGCGGGTTTCTCGTCCATTGTATGAACCATTGGTTTCCTCTTAGCAAAATCAAAAGGTTTAAAGTTAGGATTGCCTTCTTTGGTATGACAGCGGACACAAGTTTTTTCGGTCGGCATAATTAAACCGGCGGCAACTGCCAATTTCATTTGACCTTCGGGGTCGGCTTTCCATTTTTTCCTGTTCATGATTTTTATTGATTTGAAATCTTTACCCGGTCCGTGACAAGCTTCACACTGAACACCTTTCAAGACAGTACCGTCGGCTAACTTACCGGTAATATGGCATTTAACACATTCCGGCTTTTTTTGCTCAGCGGCGGATAATGTGTCAAAAGCTGTAGCATGTGGAGTTTTGCTCCATGACTTGTATTGAGCCATATGACACATTTTACACTTTTTGACACCAACATACTGATGTTCTACTTTTTTAACCGTTTTAGCTTTTTCAACTTTCTTAGGTGTTTCAGCGGTCACCATAAGAGCTGTAAAAGCCATAAACGCCAAAAGCATCAAAGCAATGATTGAAAATTTGCGCATTACATTACCTCTTTGTAATTATTAATTTATACCTTATACGTTGTTTCTTTTAATCTGTCTCAAGTTATTTGAAATAATATTGTCTTTTTAAAATTGTCAAGTATTTAAAATGAAAATTGTAAAAACACTTGTATCTTTAAATAATTCTTGCTTTCATATATAAAAGTGTATACAATTCAATCAATAAACAAGATTATGGTATGAATATACTATTTGTAACTCAATATTTTCCTCCTGAAAGAGGGGCGGTAAGACGGCTTTTTGAATTTGCCCGATATTTTGTCCAAAACGGTCACGAAGTATCGGTTTTAACTGCTATGCCCAATTATCCGGATGGAAAGGTACCTCCAAAATATCGGGGGAAGTTTTTCTATTATGAAGAAATGGATGGTGTTAAGGTTTATCGCAGCTGGGTTTTACCGGCTTCCAATAATAATCCTAAAAAAAGGATGATGGGTTTTATTATTTTTTTAGTAACAACCTTAATAAATTCATTTAGAATCAAAGGAGAGTTTGACCTGCTAATTGCTTCTTCTCCCCCGGTTACTACGCCCGTTATCGGTTGGCTTTTAAGCAAAATAAAAAGAAGTAAATATATCCTTGAAATTAGAGACCTTCAGCCGGAATCAAGTGAAGATTTTGGGAATTTGAATCGCTCTTTATTTACCAGAGGACTAAAAAAATTGATGCATTCTCTTTACCGTAAAGCTGATGGGATTATTTCGGTTACTGATGGTATAAGTGATTATTTAACGAAAATTGGAATTTCTTCGTCGAAGATTGAGACGGTGAAATCCGGTGTGAGCAATGAATTTATTGATGCTCAATCAAATGGAATCCGTAAGAAATTTGGATGGGAAAATAAATTTATCGTTCTCTATGCTGGAACTCTCGGTTGGGCACATTCGCTGGAAACGGTCATTGAGGCTGCTCGCCAATTAACAGACCAACCGGATATTTATTTTGCTTTTATCGGAGACGGACAAAAGAAGGAAGTCCTGGAGGGAATGGTGCGTGATTACGGTTTGAAAAATGTGGTATTTGTTGGTTTACAACCGTTAGAAGCAATCCCTTATTTTTTGAAAGCCAGTGATGTGTTAATACATAGTATGAAAGATGTTCCCATTACAAAAAGTAGTTTACCAAGCAAACTGTTTGAATATATGGCATCAGGGAAACCTATTGTATTCGGTTCCTCATACGGTGAAGCGGTCAGAGAGCTTGAAAAAGCAGGCGGTGCTTTATCGTTTAAGGCTGATGATTACAATCAGCTTTGTAAACTTATTTTAAAATTAAAATCGGGTGAGATTGATGGTGATGATTTAGGTAATAAATATCACGAATATGTCGCTCGGTATCATTGTCGGGAAAAGTGGGCTAAAAAATATATGACATTTTTAAAAAATTTGTAAATAAATTATCACCTATTCATTTTTATATATTCTATAATTATATTGTTCGGGCAGTTCCTTTTACTAAAAATATGTGGGAATATTACCTTTAAAAATAGGTGGTAAGAAAAATATTGCAATTTTTCAAGATTTGATGTTATATTTATTCCATTTGGATAGTATAAAGACAATCATAGTTGTGGGGATATTTCATTTTGAAAAAATTAAGAATTGTACAGGTTGTAGGAACCCGACCTAATTTTGTGAAGTCTGCTCCACTTTCAAAAGCATTACGAGAGAATTCAAAATATTTTGATTCGATATTAATTCATACGGGACAGCATTATGATCACAATTTATCGCAACTGTTTTTTAGCGATCTGAAGATGCCTGAACCGGATATTTATCTTAATGTTGGGTCGGGTTCTCATGCTCAACAAACTGGTACGATTATGATAGAACTTGAGAAAGTACTCATAAGGCTGAAACCGGATTTGGTCATTGTTTTTGGTGATGTCAATTCTACTCTGGCGGCTGCTTTAGTGGCTTCCAAGCTGTGCCTTAAACTGGCTCATGTTGAAGCCGGATTACGCAGTTTTGACAACACCATGCCTGAGGAAATAAATCGTATCGTTACTGATAGATTATCAGATTATCTTTTTGTGTCTGAGAAAGCCGGACAAGTTAATCTTAAAAATGAGGGTGTACAAAAGGAGAAAGTTTTTTTTATCGGAAATATTATGATTGATTCTCTGGTGAATAATATTGAAACAGCTCAAAAATCTAATATTCTCGATAGATTACATCTTGAACCGTACAAATATATTACATCTACCATACATCGTCCATCAAATGTTGATAACAGTAGAACTTTACAAATATTGATAAACTGTTTTAAGGATATTAGTAATCATTTGCCGGTTATTTTTCCGTGTCATCCCCGAACCAGACAACGAATTAAAGAGTTTGGATTACTAAATGGTAATGACAATGGGCAATTCAGAATTGTGGAGCCATTGGGATATCTTGATTTCTTGAAGCTTCAATCGAAATCAAAATTGGTAATGACCGATAGTGGGGGGATTCAAGAAGAAACCACATATCTTGGAATTCCTTGTATAACTTTAAGAGAAAATACGGAACTTCTGGCAACTGTTGATGTTGGCAGTAATACCGTTTGCGGTACTGACCCTCGGAAAATTACATCCACAGTTGAACAACTACTTGATGGAAAATATAAGAAAAGCGGAATACCAAAGCTCTGGGATGGTAACACAGCCAGCCGCATTGTTGAAGTTTTGAAAGAAGAATTATTATAATCAATAAATAATAAGACACAAAACTAACTGTTGTATAACCGATAAGATTAACAAATGGGAAGAGAACGAAGTACTTATACGGCTAAAACCATTTATAATCATTTAGCATAGTTTTTAGAAATTTAATAATATCTCTTTTTTTGTTGGTATAAATATCTATATTGGGAAATAATTATTTTAAAGGATGAAATATGTCTTTACCCTCTAATATGTTGGATAAAAAAGAAAAGTTGTCTATTAAAGATTTATCTTCTTTATTAATCGGTGCCGATACAATGGTACCAACCCTAAATGGTTCTAAAAAATATATCAATTTCGATAATGCCGCATCCACTCCGACATTTTCACCTGTTGCCGATGCGATGGTTTCTTTTCTTAGATGGTATTCCAATGTACACCGCGGGACGGGGTTTAAATCGTTGCTTGCCAGTTGGGCATACGAGCGTTCTCGTGATATTGTAGCTGATTTTGTCGGCGCTGATTTAAGCAAACAGGTGGTTATCTTTACCAAAAACTCTACCGAAGCAATAAACAAGCTGTCCTATCGTTTACCCTTAAAAAAAGGGGATGTTGTTTTAACGACATTAATGGAGCATCATTCCAATGAACTCCCTTGGAGACGGGTAGCTCATGTGGAACATATTGGATTAAACGAAGATGGGACTATTTCCAAAGAGGATTTTTTGGATAAATTCAAAAAGTTGGGACCGAAAATTAAGTTAGTAGCTATCACAGGAGCTTCCAATGTCACCGGTTATATTAACGATATAGACTTTTTTGCTCAAGAAGCTCATAAAAGGGGAGCCAAGATTTTGGTTGATGGGGCGCAATTGATTCCTCATCGACCGGTTAATATGAAACCGCATGATAAGCAAAACTGTATTGATTATCTTGTATTTTCCGCTCATAAGATGTATGCTCCTTTTGGGGTGGGGGTTCTAATAGGTGATAAAGAAACTTTTGAACAGGGTGACCCGGAAATTGTCGGGGGCGGGATAGTGGATATTGTGACTTTGGAAAACGCTTATTGGACCGATTTACCCGAGAAAGAAGAAGCCGGTACCCCGGATATCGTGGGTGTGGTGGCTTTGGCAAAAGTTATTAAGATGTATGAATCTTTGGGCTGGGACAATATTATTCAACACGAATCGGATTTGACTGCTTATGCCCTCACACAGTTAAAAAAAATTCCTTCGGTAACTCTGTTTGGCGATACTGATCCCAACAATGCTACTAAGAGGTTGGGAGTCATTTCCTTGATTGTCGGAGATATTCCTCACGCTTTGGTGGCGGCAATTTTGAGTTATGAAGGAGCTATCGGAGTGCGTTCCGGTTGTTTTTGTGCCCATACTTACGTTAAGTGTTTGCTTCATGTCAGCCAACAGGAATCGAAAAAAATGGAACAAAATATTTTACATCGTGATCGTTCCCATATACCGGGCACGATTAGGATGTCCTTTGGAATATACAACACCAAAGAAGAAATCGATCGTTTTGTGGAAATGATTAAAAAGATTGATGCCGGAGATTATTCACAAGACTATGTCTTAAATAAAGAAAAAGGGGAATACACACCCAAAAATTTTGATATCGATTTTCAAAAATATTACCAACTGTAAAAACTTTGTCGGAATTTTTTGCTTGGCTATTGTTGGTTAACTAAAACCTTAACCTTGTAATCTGTTTGAGCGAGTAATTTTTTTTGTCGCTGGCGGATATTCTCTTCGGTCATAAGAAAATCGGGACCCACATTTTCAATCATAATGGAAGAAGTACAGCTTGCAAAACACCCCGCTTGGCGAAGGTCATTGGTCTTTAGATATTCAAAAACAAAACCAGCCATATAAGTGTCACCGGCTCCGGTGGAATCAATCAAATCAATTTCAAAAGGAGGGATATCAATAAAATCTTCGCCATCATATATTATCGAGCCCAGTTCGGCAAGGGTGATAATGACAATTTTAGGTCCCCAAGATTTTATTATCCGGGCGGCTTCATAGGGATTTTCACGGCAATCAATACCGGTGAGGATTTTTCCTTCCAACTCGTTTGGTTTAATAATGTCAAAATTACTTATGATATCTTCAATATCTGCTGTTTTTTTATGGTAGATACGGTTGTTTTCATCGGCATTACGTAATAACCCTTGAGGGTCACAGAAAAACAAACCGTTGAAGTTTTCTCTGATTTGTTTTATCTGTTCTTTTGAAATCTCACCGAGAATGGGACCGACAAGAACCGCTTGAGCATTTTGATACCACTTAGGTTCAATGGTATTGATATTATCAGCTCTTCCCAACAAATCTAAAGTGCGGTTTCCAAAATTATCGTAATAAATCAATGAAAATCCACCCGTTTCACGGGAAGGAGTAATTTCGTATACAATATGGTATCGTTTTAAGTCCGTTATAAATTGTTCCTTAAAGTCGTCTCCCACAGCTCCGATGAGTTTTACCGGAACTCCAATTTTTGATAAAGCCAAAGCGGCGTTGGTGGAACAACCGGAAAGAATACGTTTTTCAGTGGTGACTTTTTTGGTTTTTATATAGTCATAGACCGGATTACCAATGGCAATAATCACGGTTTTCCTTTCAATATATGGTTAACTTCAATTAGATATATTACGTGAATATTATTAAAGGTCAAGGAAAATAGGCTTAACTTTTACTTCTGTTTTTTTTGAATGATAACAAAAGAAATAAAAAATCCTGATACGATAAAACAAATCCACATTCCAATATTATTTTTGAAAACTATCCCCAAGACCATACCAAGATATAAAAAGACGCCAATAATGATACTCATCAATTTGTTATGATTCCAGTATGCGGGACCGCCGAGAACACCGAAATATTTTTTCAAGTTGTCTTTTAATTCTTCGTCGTATATTTTTACTTTTCGTCGCCAAACAGCTATTTTTTTTGCTGAAATAGCAAACAAGATAAAGCCAACAGTGATTATTATCCAAGTAAGCCAACCTTGAAAAGAGAGATTTTTCATTTTTTATTTTCTGACAGCAACAAGTGACTTTTAAAAGTTAAAATTAACAATTAGTTTATCCCAATCCTCAAAAGGAATGGCAATGTTTTCTTAATATGGGGTTCTTCTTCTCTTTATTTAAAAATATGCAAAAAGATAATTTTGAAATCATACTTCTTTTTTATTGCCAAGCATTTTTTTGGTATAAATAAGACGCTGAATTGCCGTTATGAGAGATGTCACACCAACGATAATAAGCGAGAGCTCTAACCATCATCCACGGGGCCAATATCCCACAGGGAGAAAATATTCTAAGATAGAGCCAATAATAATAATGACAAACTTTTCCAGACGCCCCATAATACCCACGGCACAATTTTCTATTTTCCCCATCGATTCGGCAGCGGCTCGGGTATAACTGGCGATTAACATTCCAAAAAGGGCAAAAAGCCCCCATCCGGGGTGGACCGCTTTTGATAGAGTAATGCCGGCAAGGATAAAAAATTCTCCGTAGCGATCAGCGACATGATCTAAGATGCCACCGAAAACGGTGCCTAAATTACCGGCTCGTGCTGTGGAGCCGTCGAGCATATCCGTTATTGAAGTTAAAATCATCCAGAAAACGCCCCACAATATCTGGTCTTTCCAAAAATAAATCCCTGAGATTATGGAACAAATTAAAGATGCGGCGGTAATGTAGTTTGGTTTTAAGCCTAAACGTACGCAAATGCGCCCCAGAAAGAGCGAAGATTTTTCGTAAAACTGCCTTTTTTTTTGATTAATCCCTGGCAAAGATTATCATTTCCTTATAAAAAATCTATTAAAATATATATTCTTTTTTTTTAGCCGTCAATGGCTAAGCATACTTTAAATATTGGAAGCCAATTTAAATGTATAATTAAAACATACAAGTTATATTTTAAATAATAATTTCAAGTTAAGTTATTATATTTTTTTCTATTATAAAGCATTAATTGACATTTAGCTTTTTATAGCGAATATTGGCAAATATGTTTTTAGACTATGTTGAAATAGAGGTTTTAGCCGGTAAGGGAGGGCACGGTTGTTTGTCCTTTCATACTGAGAAATTTATTCCCAAAGGTGGTCCTGATGGCGGTGACGGGGGTAGAGGCGGTGATATTATTGTGGTTGCCGACCCCCATTTAAACACCCTGCTTGATTATCGCTATAAAAAGAAATATAAAGCCCCCAACGGTCAGCCGGGTAGTAGCAGTTTAAAAACCGGGCGTTCGGGGAAAAATACGGTACTTAGATTACCGGTAGGGACGGTAATAAAAGATCTTGATACTCAAGCTGTAATTGTTGATTTGGATGAACCGGAGAAAAAAATGGTTATTGTCAAAGGTGGCAAAGGAGGGCATGGGAATGCCTTTTACAAATCACCCACCAATCAAGCTCCCCGCCGTGTTCAACAAGGTTTCCCCGGAGAAAACAAGAAAATTTCCTTAGAACTAAAACTCATAGCCGATGTTGGGTTAGTGGGATTGCCCAATGCCGGTAAATCTACCATTTTATCGTCATTTTCCGCCGCCCGACCGAAAATCGCCGATTATCCGTTTACGACCTTAGTGCCTAATCTTGGGATTGTAAAAATTCGTGAATATAAATCTTGTGTGATGGCTGATATTCCCGGATTAATCGAAGGTGCCTCACAAGGAAAAGGATTGGGGCATCAATTTTTGAAACATATCCAAAGAACAGGACTTATCGTATATGTCATTGATGTCAACGAAGAAGATATTTTGAAAACTTTTCATATTTTACAAGAAGAATTAATGAACTTTGATAAAATGTTAGTGAAACGACCACATTTGGTTGTAGTCACTAAAATTGATACAATTAGCGAAAGTGACTTAAAAGATATTTCCAAAAAACTACCCGATGATTATATTTATATTTCTGCGGTGAGCAGAAAGGGCACGAAAAAATTTATTGAAGCATTAGAGAGAAAACTTGACCAACAGCGAACATAAAAAATTAATCAGCACCATTGGTTTATTGAGCATCCCTGGAATAGGTAGGGGAAGATTTCATAAATTGATTAAAGCTTTTGGTTCACCGACAAAAGTCTTTTCTCGCTCCATTAAAGAAATAGAGGAAATTTACGGTGTTTCTCATTCACTGGCAGTAAAAATATCTGATGGTTATGATGAAGCTGAAATTGGTAAAATGGCGGAAAAAATTGAAGAGTTGAAGTGGGATGTGCTGTATCCTAACCAACCCGATTTTCCTCGTAATCTTCTCAATATTCCTCCGCAAGATATACCGCCCCTCCTTTTTCGAGAGGGGAAACCGTTAGAAAATGATGAAAAGTCAATTGCTATCGTGGGAACACGTCATCCCACCGAACGAGGGCGCAGGTTTGCTTATTCTTTGTCCGTATCTTTGGCAAAAGCGGGAATAACGGTAGTTTCCGGTATGGCGGAAGGGATTGACACAATGGCTCATAAAGGAGCTCTTGATGCCGGAGGAAGAACTATTGCCGTTTGGGGAAACTCCTTAGATATTGTTTATCCTCCTTCCAATAAAAGTCTTGCTGAGAGAATAAAAAAAGAAGGCGCCATTTATTCGGAATATTTCCCCTCTACGGCTCCGGATCGTGCTCATTTTCCGGAAAGAAATCGGATTATTTCCGGACTTGCCGAGGGAGTGGTGGTAGTAGAAGCGGGGAAAAAATCCGGAGCCTTGATAACCGCCGAACAAGCTTTGGAGCAAAGGAGGGAGCTTTTTGCTGTCCCCGGGTATCCCCAAGCAACTATGAGTATTGGGACAAACAATTTGATAAAAAGCGGGGCCAAACTTATCACTTCTATCAATGATATTTTTGAGGAATTACCCAGTCTAAAAGGCACGGTGATTACCAAGAAATTTGTTCAACTTCCCGATTTAACGGACACCGAAAAGAAAATTATCAATATATTTTCCGATGGTCCCCAACAAATTGACCAGATTTCAAGAGTTATGCAACTTCCGGTAGCGGAATTGATGAAGTTTCTTTTAGCATTGGAATTAAAGGGTGTTGTACAAGAAATATCAGGAAAAAGATTCTCCTTGGTTGAGTGATAAAAATGATAAAAAAGAAGTTGAAAATTATCAACAAATTAGGGCTTCATGCTCGTCCATCAGCACTGTTGGTAACGGCGGCATCTAAATATATTTCTGATGTTTTCTTTACCAAAGAGGGTTTACGAGTTAATGGAAAATCGATTATGGGGGTGATGATGTTAGCGGCTGAGCAAGGCTCGGAAATAACAGCGGAAGTAAATGGCGTGGATGAAGAAGAAGCTATTGAAGAAATTACAAAAGTTTTTGAATCGGGATTCGGAGAATTATGATGATATTACACTTGCTATTGTTCATCACAATCTTTTATTATTGAATTGGGATTAACCTTTTAGAGTATAAATATAAATGTATAGTACAAGAAAAATTTTGAAAGGGACGCCGATATCCGATGGTGTTGTTTTGGGGCAAGCACGAGTCATTTTACCCGGCGATATTGATGTCGCCGAAGTGGTTATACCTTCATCTCAGGTTAAAAATGAAATCAAAGCTTTGGAAAAAGCGGTTGAAGTATCCATAGTTGAATTGCGCAAACTTCATTCTTCCGCCAGTAAAAAAATGGGAGGACCGGTAGCAAAGATATTTGATGCTCAGTTATTGATTGCCAGTGATTACGAATTTTTAGAGAAGGTAAAAAAAGAAATTAAATTACAGAAAAGGAACGCCGGATATATTTATAATAAACTTGTGAAAAGTACCACTGACCCGCTAAAAAACTCTCCCGATGCTTATATGCGACAAATGGTAATAGATATCGAAGCTGTTTCCAAGCGGGTTCTCTCTCATTTGGGCGGTTATGAACATTACGATTTAAAATTCCTGCCAAATACTATCTTAGTGGGGAAAATGTTTACTCCCGGTGATATCTTAAACTTCAGACAACAAAAGGCGATTGGTTTTTTGGTGAGTGAAGGGGGAAAGGATTCTCACATGGCACTTATCGCGCGCTCTCTTATGCTTCCTGCGGTGGTTGTAAAAAACTCATTTTTGGAAATAAACAATTATAGCAGATTAATTTTAGATGGTACCAACGGCAAGGTTATTGTTGAACCTACCGATGAGGATTGGAACAAATATCAAAAACTAAAAAAACACCAAGGACCGGCACTGGTAACACGCATTAAAAAACTGACAACAATACCTCCTCTTACCGCCGATGGTAAAGTTGTTAATGTGGGCGCCAATTTATCTTTTCCCGGACCGGTAGATAATATTTTAGCCGAAAAAAATATTCCTGTCGGACTTTATCGCACCGAATTTTTATATCTTTCCCATTACCAGTTTCCCGATGAAGAGATGCAATATGGTTATTATTCAAAAATAGCCGATAAATTCGCAAGCAGTTATGCTGTGTTACGTACTTTTGATATCGGTTATGATAAATTAACTGTCAACAATCATTGGCCTCAGGAAGATAATCCCGCTTTAGGTTGGCGCGGTATTAGAGCTATGTTAGACATGATCAATATTTTTAAAGCACAGATTAGAGCTATTTTGAGAGCCTCAACTCGCCATAACTTGAAAATTATGCTGCCTATGGTTTCTGATGTCTCGGAGTTAATTAAAGCAAAAAAATTGATAGCACAGGTAAAGTTTCAATTACGCAAACAATCTATTCCTTTTGATGAAAATATTCCCATAGGTATTATGATTGAAGTTCCTTCGGCGGTTCTTACCATCGAGACTTTTTTAGATAAAGTAGATTTTGTTTCCATCGGAACCAATGACTTAACCCAATATACTTTAGCATCCGATAGGATGAACAACCGCGTGGCTAATCTATATAGTGTTTTTCACCCTTCGGTATTAAAGTTGATTTATATGACGGTGGAAGCCTGTAAAAAACACAAGAAACCAATATCGATTTGTGGGGAAGTGGCTGGCGATTTATTGGCGTTACCGTTGTTTATCGGAATGGAGATAGATTTACTTTCGATGAATCCGGCACGTATTTTCGATTTAAGCAGGATGGTTAAAAAGATTGATTCTTCTATCGCCAGAACGCTTCTTGATTCGGTTATGATGAGCAATACGCAACAGCAGGTTTTAAATAAACTTAAAGCTTATAAAATGGAATTGGAAAAAAGAAAATTAATAAACAGGAGGAAATGAAGCTTTGTCAATTCTAAATGAAGTAGAGAAAATCCGCTCCGTAGACCCGGGTAATATGTATAACCGTATTTTTGATATGCCCGAACAGATGACGGAAGCCTTGAAAATAGGCAAGGAATGGAAAATAAATCCCGATGATTTTACCGATATAAAAAATATCGTTATTGTTGGTATGGGTGGTTCCGCTATCGGCGGTGATTTGGTGCGCACTTTTTTGGCTTCCAAGCTGTTAATACCCTTTCAGATTTGTCGCCATTATGTTTTACCGGAATATGTTGACGATGAAACTCTGGTCGTTGCGTCTTCTTACAGTGGTAATACCGAAGAAACATTATCGGCTTTTGATGATGCTTTGCGGCGTAAATCAATGATAGCGGCGATAACTACCGGCGGGTTGCTTAAAGATGTTGCCGAGCTTAATGAAATTCCAGTGGCTTTTCTCCCCAGCGGTTTACAGCCGCGTGCGGCATTGGGGTATTCTTTTGTTCCGCTTTTGGTGTTTTTGGAAAAAATTGGTTTGATAAAAAATGTGGAGACAGAATTAAATACGGTTATTGCTTCCTTAAAAAAATTGCGTGAACGCTATATAGAAGATAATCCTTTAGAAGATAATTTAGCTAAGATTCTGGCAGAAAAAATACACGGGAAAATTCCGATTATTTATGCCGGTCCCACTCTTATTGATGCCGTGGCATTGCGATGGAAAGGACAATTCTGCGAAAATTCCAAAAACTTAGCTTTTGCCAATCTTTATTCGGAGTTTAATCATAACGAGTTAGTCGGCTGGTCGCAAACGGTTGAACCTCATAAAGACCATTTGATTGTTATTAATCTAAAGGACGAAGAGGATCATCCTCAAGTAAAGAAACGGATGAAAATCGTCAAAGGATTGATTGAAAAACAGGGTGTGGAAGTAGTTGATGTTGATTCGGAAGGTGATAATCCTTTGGCTCGGATGTTCAGTTTAATCCAGTTGGGTGATTTTGCTTCTTATTATTTGGCGGTACTCAACGATGTCGACCCTTCACCGGTGAAGGTTATCGAGTCATTGAAGGCGCAGTTGACGAATAAGTGAAAAGTTAATAAGATATAGAAGTTGATAGATACCGTCTTTCAGAGATGTTGTCTGAGAGTTGAATTAATGTTAAAAAGTCAGGTCACACTCGCCTGTGGTGAGCAAGACCTGACTTAACTTTAATTTACTATCTTTTTTTTGAGTGGCAGACGAAGGTATCTGCCGACTACGGAAATACGTTAGCCCGCCATAGCTTTGACGTCACTTCTATTCTTTGATATTGTTAATATCTTCTTCCTTTCCCAGTACTACTAAGATATCATCCTTTTTTATTTTATAAGCACCGCCGGGGACGAAGTTGAAATCTCCTGTGGATTGATGTTTGATAGCTATCACCTGAATACGATATTGAGAACGAAGTCTTAAATCTAAA
>Ga0114931_10005136_pt1 | contig 16203 bp, 12 predicted proteins | sample 2SBtaG_FD_89579 | JGI IMG/M metagenome (GOLD analysis project Ga0114931, IMG submission 89579) | Deep subsurface microbial communities from Kolumbo volcano to uncover new lineages of life (NeLLi) - 2SBTROV14_V59a metaG | ecosystem: Environmental > Aquatic > Marine > Volcanic | place: Kolumbo...
CATCGGCTCGTCTGCCTCCAGGGGCTCGAGGACCGCCGAGCCGCCGGTCGCGAGCTGTGCGAGGCCCTGGGCGACCTGGTACCCGGCCTCGACGGGCTCGCGGGGACCGTGCTGGTGGTGACCGCGGCGAAGGCCGATCGCCGGACGCGCTGGGTGAAGGCGTTTGCAGAGCCCAGCGTCGTCGTCGCCTGCGATCCGCCCAAGAATCGCCGGGCGCTGGTGGCCTTCGTCCGGGCGGAGGCGGAGCGCCAGGGCATCCCGCTCCGGGCCGGGGCCGACCAGGCACTCGCCGAACGGATCGGGCCGCAGCTCCTGATGCTCCGTCAGGAGATCGCGAAGGTGGCGCTGCTCGCCGGGCCCGGCGCCCCGGTCACCCGGGCCCACGTGGCCGAGTCCACCAGCGACGTAGCCGAGGAGCCCATCTGGGAGCTCACCGACGCGATCGGCGAGGGCCGCGTCGCCGCGGCCCTGTGCGTGCTCGACAAGCTGCTGGGAGGCGGGGCCCCGCCGCCGGCCCTGCTCGGATCCCTGGCCAACCACTTCCGCAAGCTGCTGCGGGTGCGCAGCGGCCAACAGCCCCTCGGCCCGCCGTTCGTGGTGAAGAAGCTCCAGAGCCAGGCGGGCCGCTACACGCCGAGCCGCCTCCGGAGGTGTCTGGACGCCATCCACGACGTAGACCAGGTCCTGAAGGGGAGGGGCGGTCTGGCCCCCACCCTGGCGCTCGAGCGCCTCGTGATGGGGCTTTCCGCCTAGCTCGAGTCGAACGGAGGGCGGTGCGGTCCAGGCCCACGAAGCCTACGGCCGGCGTCGGGCGAGGCGCGCCACGAGCCGGCTGGCACGCCGGGCCGGGATCACACCCTTGCTGGCCGCCCGGCGCAGCTCGCGCTCGGCGCGCTGGACCTGCGACGCGGCGTCTTCGGCTCCCCCGTCGACGGCCTCCCGGGCCTGCTTCAGGCTCGACCGGACCAGGCTCCGGACGGCCTTGTTGCGCACCTGGCGCTCGGGGGTCTGCCGCGCGCGCTTCCGGGCCGATTTGTGGTTTCCCAAGGGGGTCCTCCGAAGGCGCCGGAACATAGCGGGCCGCGGCCAAAAGTCGAGCCGGCGGGGAGCATTCAGCCGCCGCCCGGGATGGCCGATAACGACGGAGATTTCGTTTGCCTGGAGGGGGCTTGGCCAACTGCTTGCAACGTCGGGTCCGCCGGGCCGCGGGCGCCCTGTGCCTGGTGCCGGGCGTGGTGCTGTGCTTCTCGGCCGGGGCCCGCGCCGCGCCCGATCTCGAGCGGGTCGCCGGGCGGCCGGCCACGATCGCCACGGAGCGGGTCTCCGCGCGCCCGTCCGCTTCCCAGCCGGCTGCGGCGCCCGTGGCGCCCGTCGTGCGCCTGGCCCGGGCCTTCCAGCCGCGCGCCGCCGGCGAGCCCCTGTCGGAGCGCGTCGCCCGCGCGAGGGCGGAGGCCTCGCGGATGGGCATGTGGAACGCCGAGCCCGCGGCCCGCGGGCTCCTGCTGGCCGACGGACTGGGCAGCGACGTCGAGCGTAGCCGCGCGGCCGTGCTGCTCGCGCCCGACCTGCCCGCCGCCTGGGGCGCCCTGGCCCTGGCGTCGCCGGGCCTCGGCTTCGGCCCCGCGCTGCTCCGCGGGCTCGCCGAGATGGAACGCAACCTCGACGCGTCGGTCTGGTGGCGTGCCACCGCCTGGCACGTTCTCGCGTGGGGGCTCTTTGCCGGCAGCCTGCTGTTCCTCGTCGTGAGCGCGATCTGGCTGGCACCGACCGCGGCGCACGACCTCTCGCATCGGTTGCCCGGCCAGCTGCCGGCGCATGCCTGGGCGGCCGTTCTGGCGAGCGTCGGAATCCTGCCCGCCGCCCTCGGCGAAGGCCTGGCGGGCCTGGCGGTCGGCGCCCTCGTGGTGGCGCTGCCCTGGTCGACCCGCAGGCATCGGGCGACGCTGTTGGCGGCGGGTGCCGCCGCGCTTGCGGCCGTGCATCCGGTGACGGCCGAGAGCGGGCGCTGGATTGCGGCGCTGCGCGCCGACCCCGAAACCGTGGCGATCCGCGACGCGGACGTCGGCGGCCTTGCCCGCGGGCAGCGCACGCGCCTGGAGGCTCGCGCTCCACAGGATCCGGCGGCGAGCCACGCTCTCGCGTTGTGGAGCAAGCGGGTCGGCCGCTTGGGCGACGCGCAGCACTGGCTCGACCTCGCCAGCGTCGACGAGTCGACGAACCCCGTCCTGCTGAACGATGCGGCCAACGTCCGGCTGGCCGCGGGAGATTCGCGGGCTGCGATCGATTTCTACGAACGTGCGGCCCACGCCCGCGCGGACGCGGCCATCTTCTTCAACCTCGCTCAGGTTCACGGCAGTCGGATCGAGCTCACGGGTCAGGAAGATGCGCTCGAAGCGGCGCACGCCACCTCGGAGGCCACGCTGCGTGAGCTGCTGCAGCTGCGCGGGGACGATCGGCTGGCGGTGGACCTTCCCTGGCCGGTTGCCGATCTGCGCGCGCGCCTGGCCCGGGCGGCCGACGGTCGGGCCGTCGCGGCGGCCCTTCGCCGGCCCTTCGGTACGGGCCGGTTGGTCGCCGAGCCCCTGCGTGCGTGCGGATTCCTGCTGCTGATCGTGATCCTCGGGTCGGCCCTCGGCCGCGGACGGATCGAGAGCCGCGTCTGTGGAGCCTGTCACGCCCGCCGCTGCGGACGCTGCGCAGAGCGACCCGCCGGCGCCTGCAGGCTCTGCGGCGCTTCCGGCTCCGCCGCGTCGCCCCTTTCCGGCGTCGCTCGCTCCGTTCGTCCGCTCGCCCTGCGGCTCGTCCCCGGGCTCGCCGGCCTGGTGGCTCGCATGCCGTTCCTCGGCTGGGGCGCCGCCGTGGCCGCCGCTCTCGCCACGGCCGCCTGGGTCGAGCGCGCCGGCGTCGTGCCTGACCCGCTGGCCGCCGGCGCGCTCGGACCGTTGGCCTTCACGCTGGTCTCGGCGTTCCTGGTCGCTTGCTGGGCGGGCTCGACCCACGCGTCCCTGCGGAGCCTGCGATGAGCCTGATGCTGGAGGGAACGCTGGTCGACGTGGGCCTCTGCGACCTGCTGCACCTGGTCGCTCGCGAGAGGCGCTCCGGTGGCTTGCGTGTGACCGTCGATGGCGTCACCTGGCGTTTTGGCCTCGACGATGGACGCCTGACGGGAGTCGCTTGCGATGCCGGCGCGGAGCGGCCGCCGCTCGAGCCGACGCTGCTGATGCTCGTTCGGCATCGGCGTGGCGCGTTCCGGCTCGATCCCGGGCGTGTCGACGGGCCCGAGGTCGAGCGGGAGACGGCCGCCGCGTCGGGGATCGACGCCGAGGTCCTGGCCAGCGCCGGCGAGCAGGAACTCGTGCGCCTGGCCGATCGCCTGCGGGCTACGGGCGGGGAGTCGTCCCGTCCGGCGCGCGCCGGCTTCCCGGCTGCCGGGCAGCTGGAAGGGCTCGAGCCCGACGCCCGGGCCGTGTTCGCCCTGGTGAACGGCGACCGGACGATCAGCGAGCTGGTGATTCGCAGCCGCCTCGACCCGCTCGACGTCCTGGATGCCCTCGATGCGCTGGCCGCCGGATCGTTGGTCCGCCTCTCGCGCGCGGGGTCCCGCACGCCGCTGGCGACGCTCGCCCAGGGGTCGGGCCGGGCTCCGGGCACCACGTGGCGCGACGGAATCGCCGCGCTGCTGCCCTTGACGTTGCTGCTGGGCTGGCTGGTCCTGCCGGGAAACGTCTTCCCGACGCGCGCCGGCGACCCGTTCGGGACGGGAGGCGGCGGGCGCGACCACGACCCGTTCCGGATCCGGGACGACGCCCTGGCCGCCGCGCGTGCGGCCCACGAAGCCGAGCGACTGCGCGCCGCCCTCGAGGGGCACCGCTTCGCCGAGGGACGACTGCCCGAGCGGCTGGCCGCCCTGGCCCAGAAGGGCTACGTGCCGGTCGCCGCGTTGACGGACGAGCACGGCCGCCCCTACTATTATGCGAGACGGGGCGACGAGTTCGTCCTGCTCGCCCCGGAGCGTTGACGCCCAAGCCCTTGCCGAGCCACCGAAGCCAGACGCGAGAGACTCTTCTCTTCGACGACAACGCCACGGCCGCCCAGCTCTACGGCGACGGCGATCGCACGTTGAAGCTCCTGGAGGAGGAGCTCGGCGTGGCGGCCCACGCGCGGGGCAACGAGGTGCGCCTGGTCGGTGCGCCCGAGGCGGTGTCCCAGGCTCGCAAGGTCCTGGAGGAGCTGTACGGTCAGGTCCGCCGCGGGCGTACGCTCGATGGGCGCGACGTACGGGATGCGATCCGTCTCGTGGCACAGAGCCCCGATCTCGATCTGTCGAAGGTCTACCAGAACGTCCTGTCGGCCGTGGGCTCGCGTCACCGGATTGCGGCCAAGAACCTCTCCCAGCGCCGCTACATCGAGCTGATGCAGGAACACGATCTCGTGTTCTCGATCGGGCCCGCCGGCACGGGCAAGACCTACCTGGCCATGGCCATGGCGATCGCCGCCTTGAACCGGCACGAGGTCTCGCGCGTGGTCCTGACCCGCCCGGCGGTGGAGGCGGGTGAACGGCTCGGCTTCCTACCCGGGACCATGGCGGAGAAGGTCAACCCGTATCTGCGCCCGCTCTACGACGCCCTGCACGACATGATGGATTTCGAGAAGGCGGCCCGCCTGGTCGATCGGGGCGTCATCGAAGTGGCCCCTCTGGCCTTCATGCGCGGCCGCACCCTGAACGATTCGTTCGTGATCCTCGACGAAGCCCAGAACACGACCCGCGAGCAGATGAAGATGTTCCTGACCCGCCTCGGCTTCAGCTCACGCGCCGTCGTCACGGGAGACGTCACCCAGGTCGATCTCCCGGACCAGCGCGAGAGCGGGCTGATCGAGGTGACCCGTATCCTGCGCTCGATCGAAGCCATCGGCTTCATGGAGTTCAGCAAGGCCGACGTGGTCCGCCACCCTCTCGTCCAGTCGATCATCCAGGCCTACGAGCGTTTCGCCGGCGAGCGTGGCGTTCCGAGCCTCGAAGCCGAAGAGCTGCCTCCCGACGGCGACGGATCGGACGCCGGCGAGCAATGACCGTCCGGCTCACGGGGCCGCCGGACGATCCGGCGCTGCCTCGGGTGGACGCCAGGCTGCTGCGCGAGCGTTCCCGTCGGGCCCTGGCGTCGCTCGGGTACGAGCGCTCGGAGCTGTCCCTGACGCTCACCGACGACCCCGGCATCGCCGCGCTCAACGAAGCCTGGCGCGGCCAGCGCGGACCCACGGACGTGCTGTCCTTCTCCCTGATGGAAGGGGATCACGCCGAGTACCGCGGCGGACTGCTCGGCGACGTGGTGATCGGCCTCCCCCAGGCGGCCCGCCAGGCGAGGGCGGCCCACCGCGGCCTCGACCGGGAGCTGGCCCGGCTCGCCATCCACGGGATCCTCCACCTGCTGGGCCACGACCACGTGCGCGAGGACGAGGCGCGTCGGATGCGGGCCGAGGAGCGCCGGCTGGTCCGTGAGGTCGGACTGTGAGCCGCGGCCGGACCGGCTGGCTGCTGGCCTACGCCGTCTCGACCTTCCTCTCCTTTCCCCACCCCGTCGCGGGCCGTGTGATCGACCTGGGGCTCGTCTTCGGGTGGATCGGGCCGCCCTGCCTGCTGCTCGCCGTCTCGGGGCTGTCGGTGCGTCGCGCGGCGGCGGCGGGCTTCGTCGCTGGCTGGCTCGCCCATGCCGCGATCCTGCACTGGATCTACCACGTGACCGTGGTCTATGGCCACGCTCCGGTCTTCGTGGGCTACCTGGCGCCCGCGGCGCTGGCCCTCTACCTCGCCGCCTTCCCGGCACTGTTCGCCACCGCCTGGGTGGCCGTGCGCGCGCGGCCGGTCTGGCGGCCCTTCGCGGCGGCGGCGATCTGGGTCGTGACCGACCAGCTGCGCGCCTCCGCGCTCACGGGCTTCCCGTGGGCGACGCTCGGCTACGCCCAGCACCTGAACGAGGCGCTGCTCCCGATCGCGGCCTTCACGGGGGTCTATGGACTTTCCTTCGTCACCGTGCTCGGAGGCGTCGGAGCCCTCGAGGCCCTGCGAGCGCGCGGCCGCCGGGGAACCTGGCTCGCTCCCACGGTGGTCGTGCTGATCCACGGTCTCGGGCTCTGGCCGCCGCCGCCGCCCGGGGCGGACGCGCCGCGCATCCGCCTCGCGGTGCTGCAAGGCAACATCGATCAGGGGGTGAAGTGGAGCCCCGAATGGGCGGATCGGACGCTCGCGATCTACGAGCGCCTGACCCGTCGGGCCGCGGCGGCGGGAGCCGAACTGGTGGTGTGGCCCGAGACCGCGGTGCCGGGCGCCCTGAACCGCAGCCCGACCACCCGGGACCGCCTGGGCGCCCTCTCCCTCGAGACGGGAGCGACCCTGGTGGTGGGCGCCGTGGCGGTGGAGGAGAAACCTCCCGAAGCCCGTCGCCCGGGCGCAAGCCCGTGGCGCTTCTACGACAGCGCCTTCGTGCTGGAGGGCGACGCGGTCACGAGCCGCTACGAAAAGGCGCACCTGGTTCCCTTCGGCGAGTACGTGCCATTGCGTGCTCTGGTGGGGCACTTCTTTCAGGCGGTGGCCCGGGGGATCGCCGACGACAACGTGACCCGCGGGAGCGGGCCGCGTGCCTTGGAGCTGGGCCTTCCCGGCATCTCCGAGCCGGTGACCGTCGGGGTTCCCATCTGCTATGAACTCGTGTTCCCGGACCTCGTACGGCGTTTCGTGCACGACGGGGCCGGCGTGTTGCTCGCGCTGACCAACGACGCGTGGTACGGGCGAACCGGGGCCCCCTACCAGTTCCTGGCCATGTCGGCCGTCCGGTCCGCGGAAAATCGCGTCTGGATGGCCCGCGCGGCCAACACGGGGGTATCGGCCATCATCGACGCGCGAGGGCGCGTCCGGGATCGGACGGCCATCTTCGAGGAGGGGTTCCTCGTCGCCGACGTCCCGGTCCTGAGCCCGCCGGCGGGTGGGACGTACTACAGCCGGCACGGCGACCGGTTCGCCCGGGCCTGCTGGCTGGCGGGATTCGTCGCCTTGGCCGCATCGCGGCGCCGGGGGCGGGGCAAGGAAGAGGAGAACCGATGAGCGCGACCGCCCACGATCTGGATCCCACCGAGCTGGCCGACCGCCTGCGCACGCAGAAGCAGCGCTTCGGCGAGCTCCGGGGGCGGCTTTGACGTCGATGGGCTGCGCGACCGCGGCCGCGAGCTCGAGGCTCTGGCCGGTCGGCCCGACCTCTGGGAAGACCGCGAGCGCGCCGAGCAGGTCCTGCGCCAGAAGCGCTCGGTCGAGCGCGAGCTCGAGGTCTTCGACTCGCTCTCGGAGCTGATCGAGGAGGCCGAGGTGTTGCTCGATCTCGCCGCGGAGGCCGACGACGAGGCCACTCGCGGAGAGGCCGCCGAGAAGCTCGAGCGCGTGAAGGCCGATCTCGACGAGGCGGAGCTGCGGCGCCTGCTGGGCGGTGAGCACGACGAGAGCAACGCCATCCTCTCCATCAACGCCGGGGCCGGCGGCACCGACGCCTGCGACTGGGCGGAGATGCTGCTCCGCATGTATCTGCGATGGGCCGAGCGGCGTGGCTATCGGACGGAGATCCTGGACACCCAGCCCGGCGAAGAGGCCGGAATTCGCAGCGTCACCGTCAACGTGATCGGCGATCACGCCTACGGCTACGCACGCACGGAGGAGGGGGTGCATCGGCTGGTGCGGATCTCGCCGTTCGACTCCCAGCATCGGCGCCACACGGCGTTCGCGAGCGTCTCGGTCCTGCCCGAGATCGACGACGACGTGGCCGTCGAGATCGACGAAAAGGACCTCCGGATCGACACCTACCGGGCCGGCGGTGCCGGCGGCCAGCACGTGAACAAGACGGATTCGGCCGTGCGCATCACCCACGGGCCCACGGGCATCGTGGTGCAGTGCCAGAACGAGCGCTCCCAGCACAAGAACAAGGCCTCGGCGATGAAGGTGCTGCGCGCGCGCCTGTTCGAGCACTACCAGCGGGAGAAGGAGGCGGAGATGGACGCACTGCGCGGCGAGCGGCGCGAGATCGGTTTCGGGAGCCAGATCCGCTCCTACACCCTCCACCCCTCCCAGCGGATCAAGGATCACCGTACGAAGCTCGAGGTCGGCAACACGGAGGCCGTGCTCGACGGCGACCTCGACGCCTTCATCCGCGCCATGCTCCTCCAGGACGCGGCCCATTCCGAGGCGACCTCGTGAGCGAGCAGGAGCGCAAGTCGCGATCCGAACGGCTGGAGGCGCTGCGCGCCGAGGGGCTCGATCCCTTCCCGGCGCGCGTCGGGCCCTTCGAGCCCATTGCCGCCGTGCGGGCGGCCCACGACGCCAAGGACGCGTCGGCGCTCGAGCGGGAGGCTCCGACCGCCGCGGTGGTGGGCCGGATCACGGCGATCCGCTCCTTCGGCAAGCTCCGCTTCTGGCGTCTCCTCGAGGACGGCGACTCCCTCCAGGTGAGCCTGCGGAGGCAGGAGATGGAGGCCGAGGTCTTCGCCCGGGGAAAGCGGCTCGACGTGGGCGACTTCGTCCGGGTCGAAGGCCCCGTGTGGCGCACGAAGACCGGCGAGCTCACCGTCGACGCGCGGGTCGTCGACGTCCTGTGCAAGAGCCTACGGCCGCTGCCCGAGAAGTGGCACGGCCTGCAGGACGTCGAGGCACGCTTCCGGCAGCGCTATCTGGATCTGCTGGCGAACCCGCGGGCTCGCGAGATCGCGCGCGTACGCAGCCGATCCGTCTCGGCCATGCGTCGCTTCCTCGACGAGCACGGCTTCCTCGAGGTGGAGACTCCGGTCCTGCAGCCCCTCTATGGCGGGGCCCAAGCGCAGCCCTTCACCACGCACCACAATCAGCTGGGCCAGGATCTCTATCTGCGGATCTCCGACGAGCTCTACCTGAAGCGGCTCGTGATCGGCGGCTTCGATCGAGTCTACGAGATCGGCCGCAACTTCCGCAACGAGGGGATCTCCAAGAAGCACAACCCCGAGTTCAGTGTCATGGAGTGCTACCAGGCCTACGCCGACTATCGGGACATGATGGACCTGGTCGAGGCCATGCTGAAGTCCGTGGCCGAGGCCGTGCACGGAGCCCTCTCGCTCCCGTACCAGGGCGCGACCCTCGAGCTCGGCGGCTCGTGGCCGCGCCGGACCATGCGCGATGCGATCCTCGAGGCGACGGGTGTCGACATCCGCGCTGCCAGCGACGTGGAGTCCCTGCGGGCCGCGGTGCGCGGACACGGTCTCCAAGCGGGCGACGCCCCCACCTGGGCCGTGCTGGTGGACGACCTCTTCAGCGAGCACGTGGAGCCGGACCTCCAGCAGCCGACCTTCATCACCCACCACCCGGTCGATCTCTCGCCGCTGGCCAAGGAGTCGCGCGAGGACCCCCGCGTGGCCGAGCGCTTCGAGATCTTCATCGGCGGAATGGAGATCGGGAACGCCTTCAGCGAGCAGAACGATCCGGAGGTGCAGCGTCAGCGATTTCGCGCCCAACAGCAGGCAGCCGGTGAGGGCGACCGCGAGGCTCACCCCATGGACGAGGACTTCCTGCGCGCCCTCGAGCACGGCATGCCGCCGACCGGCGGGCTGGGCGTGGGCATCGGCCGGCTCGCCATGGTGCTGGCGGACGCGCCGTCGCTGCGCGAGGTGAAGCTCTTTCCGCACATGCGCCCGATCCCGGCCGACGAGCGGGACGACCCGGACGAGCTCGGGACCCGGGACGCCGGCCCGGCGAAGCCAGGCGAGAGCGGGGCGTAGGTGTCCGGCAGTCTCGGCATGCTGATCGGGGCCATCTGGGACGGGCTGACCGCCGCCAGTGGGACGCTGGCGCTCTCCTTCATCGTGGCGTTGGCGCTCGCGCTGGTGGGGATGGCGGTGCTGTTCCTGACCTCGGCGGTGGTGGTGCTCGACCGTTTCGCACGCGTGGCGCGCCGTCCGCTCCCGATCGCGGCTGCGGCCCTCGGGTGGGCGGTCTTCGGCGCGGCCGTGGCCGCGCGCTCGATCACGCCGGACGCGCTCGGGATCGAGGCCGACCCCGACACGGTCCGGCTCTGGGCGGCGGTCTACGGCGCCTGCGGAACGCTGCTGGCCATGGCGATCGTCTGGCTGGGGCTCCATCGCCTGCGTCCCGGCGTCCTGGCTGGCTCGGCGAGTGTCGCACTCTCGCTGGCCTGGGCGCTCTGCATGGCCGGAACCGGGCACATCCCCTCCTTGATCGGCTCCGCCCTGCTCGCTCTGATCGCTGGGCTCCTCCTGCGCCGCCGGCGCCAGGGAGGCGCTGCGAGCGCCGAAGTCTGGGCGTTCCTGCTGGCGGCGACATTCGCGGCCAGCACGGTCGTCGCCTTCTTCATGTCCACGCCCCAGGTCGAGACGGCCACCGCCGGCGTCGTGCTCGGCATGCTCGTGGTGAACCTGATCCTGCTGGGCCTGCTGCCCCTGGCCGTGGCGGGCTTCGCCAGCCTGCGCGGCAGCGTCGAGTGGTTCGTGGGGCTCCGCTACCTGATCGCGAAGCGTCGTCAGACCTTCATCTCGGTCATCAGCTTGATCTGCGTCGGCGGAGTGGCCACGGGGGTGTGGCTCATCATCACGGTCCTGTCGGTGATGAACGGCTTCGCGGGCGTGTGGCGCGACGAGGTGATCGGCAATCGCGCACACTTCACGGTCCACAACCACGCGGGCCGGTTCGGGGAGTACGACGACGTGCGCGAGCGCATCGAGGCCCTCCCCGATGTGCTGGCGGCGTCGCCCTTCGTGGACGCCGAGGGCATGGTGCGCGGCGAGGGAGGCCGGATCGTCGGGATCCGCCTGCGCGGTGTCGATCCCGAGCACCTCGGCGCCATCGGCGAGCTTCGCGGGACGGTCGTGGAGGGGTCGCTGGACGACTTCGCGCCCCGGGCCCCCGAAGGCGAGGCCGGCGCGGCCGCGCCCGGCATCGTGATCGGACACGTGCTGGCCACGAACCTGGGGTTCCAGGTCGGTGACCCGATCCTCGTGATCTCGCCCTTCGGTGGTCCCCAGACGCCACTCGGCCCGGCGCCACGGCTCAAGCGCTTCCGGGTGGCCGGCGTGTTCAAGTCGACGCTCCTCCAGTACGAGCAGGTCTTCGCCTACGTGGACCTGGCCGCCGCCCAGGATTTCCTGCGGGTCGGAGACGTGGTCGAAGGCGTGCTCGTCCGCGTCAGCGACTACCTGCGTTCCCAGCCGGTGGGCGAGGCGGCCGAGCGCGCTCTCGGTCCGGAGTTCTACACGGTCGACTGGAAGCAATTCTTCCCGTCGTTCTTCCAGGCGCTGAAGACGGAGCGCGTCATGATGTTCGTGCTGCTGACCATGATCATCGTGGTCGCGGCCTTCATGATCGTGGCCACGCTGATCATGTTGATCATGGAGAAATCCAGCGACATCGCGATCTTGAAGACCATGGGCGCCGAGGACGCGGTGATCGAGCGGATCTTCGCCATCGAGGGCACCATGATCGGCCTCGCGGGAACGGGGCTCGGCGTCGTGGCGGGGGTGATGGTCACGACTCAGCTCGACTGGATCCAGCGCTGGGTGGAGACGCTGTTCGGGATCGACGCCCTTCCCCAGAACGTCTACCCGCTCTCGCACTTCCCGTGGGACTTCGACGCCGTGCAGATCTCGGTCGTGGTCACGCTCTCCATGGTGCTGTCGCTGGGCGCCACGCTGCTCCCGAGTCGCCAGGGCGCGCGGCTCGATCCGGCCGAGGCGCTGCGTCATGAGTGAGGCGCTCCTCGAGGTCCGCGACCTCCACAAGTCCTTCCAGACCGAGCAGGCCGAGATTCGAGTCCTCCAAGGTGTGGATCTCGATCTCCGCCGCGGCGAGCGCCTGGCCATCGTCGGCCAGTCGGGCGTCGGCAAGTCGACGCTCCTCTACATCCTCGGCGCGCTGGATCGGCCGACCGCCGGCACGGTCCGATTCGAGGGACGCGACCTGTTCGCGAAGTCCCGCGAGGCCCTCTCGGCGTTCCGCAACCGCTCGCTCGGCTTCGTCTTCCAGTTCCATCACCTGCTCCCCGAGTTCGATGCCCTCGAGAACGTGATGCTGCCCGGGCGGATTCGCGGGCTTGCCGACGGCGTACTCGCCGACCGGGCCCGCGCGATCCTGGCGGAGGTCGGTCTCTCCGATCGCCTGCACCACCGGGTGGGAAAGCTCTCGGGCGGCGAACGCCAGCGCGTGGCCGTGGCGCGGGCCTTGGTGCTCGACCCCCCGCTGCTGCTGGCCGACGAGCCCACGGGAAACCTGGACGCCGAGACCGGGGAGCGCATCGAAGACCTGCTGCTCTCCATGAACGTCTCGCGCGGAACGGCACTGGTGGTGGTGACCCACAACGAGCGGCTGGCGGACAAGCTCGGGCGCTGCGTCACCCTCCGGGCGGGGACGCTCTAGCGGCCGGCTCCCCCGGGACACCGGCGCGGGTCTGCCAGTTCCATCACAAACGACCGAAGAACAAGGGAAAATACAGGGCGTGCCGCTTGCCGCGCGGCGCACCGAGCCGGTAGAATCGGCGGGCCGAGGCTCTCGGCTGCCGCCGTCGAGCCGCCCATCCGGAGGAGTGCTTGCAGCGAAGCCGTCGCGCCCGGGCCTGGATTGCCGTCGTGGCCTGCGCGTGCGTCTGGGCCGGCAGCGCCGGGGCCCAGACGGCGGCGGCGCCTGGAACGGCAGCGCCCGCACCGGCGGTCCGAACCGTGCGGGTGCTGGTCGCGGTCACGCCGTTCCGCATCCACAGCGCCCAGCCGCTCGGCTACCTCGAGCAATCCCTCGCCGACCTGCTGTCCTCGCGCCTCGAGGCCAGCGGACGCATCGAGGTCGTCGACGCGGTGATCGTCCGCGAGGCCCTGGTCGACTACGCGGCCGGCGAGCTCAGCGAGGTGGCGTTACGCGATCTCGCGCGCAAGCTCGGTGCGGACTACGTCGTGAGCGGCAGCCTCACGGAGCTCGCCGGACATTTCAGCCTCGACGTCCGGGTCACTCCGATCGAGGCCGACGCCGCGAGCGAGACCCTGGTCTTCACCGCCGACGACGAGGATCAGCTCCTCGATCGCATCAACGAGCTGGCCGACCGGCTGGTGGCCAACCTGGCTGCGGAGCGACGCGGCCTCGTGAAGGAGATCCGGATCGAGGGCGAGCAGGCGCTGGAGGAAAGCCCTCGTGGCGACCTCGGCACGAAGGTCGGCGAGCTCTACGATTCGGCCACGGCAGACGCGGACGTGAGGCTCCTGGGCGCCCTTCCCGGGGTGGCCACGGCGACCGTCGCGACGGAGCGCGAGCCCGACGGCGTGATCGTGGTCTTCCGGGTCGTGCCCCAGTCCCGCCTGTTCGGCGCGCCGACCGAAGATCTCGGGGGCGACGACGCGAGCGCCGAGCGCGTGTACGAGGTGCGGGTCCGGGGCAACCGCCGCATCGAGGCAGATGCCGTTCGCGCGCGCATCTCGATCCGCCCGGGCGATCCCTATCGGCCCAGCCACATCGGCAAGGACGTGCTCGAGATCTACGGGCTCGGCTTCTTCCGCAACGTCCAGGTCTTCAGTGAGTCCACGCCGGACGGCCGGATCGTGACCTTCCAGGTCGAGGAGAACCCGGTCATCCGGCGCGTCTCGATCACGGGCAACGACAGCCTGGACGGCGACAAGATTCGAGACGCCCTCACCCTGACCACCGGCTCGACTCTCGACTACGCGCTGCTTTTCGAGAACCGCGCGCGCATCGAGGCCTTGTATCGGGCTCAAGGCTACTACCTCGCGAAGGTGAGCTACGAGATCGACAAGATCTCCGAGGGCGCCGTCGCCATCGACTTCGATGTGACCGAGGGCACGAAGCTGCGGCTCACCGAGATCGTGTTCGAGGGCAACGAGGCGATCAGCAGCGACGAGCTGCGCCAGGGGATGAAGACCAAGCCCTGGCGTTGGCACTCCATAGCGACGCGCTATCTCACCAACGCGGGGACCTACTCGGAGCCGGTCTTCATGCAGGATCTGAGAAGCGTCGAAGATCGCTACGCCAACAAGGGCTACATCCACGTCGAGGTCCAGGAGCCCAGGATCGAGACTTCGCCGGACGGTCTGCGCGTGCGGGTCAAGATCGTCGAGGGCGAGAAGTACGAGACGGGCAAGATCGACGTGACCGGTGACGATTCGATCGATCTCGACGCGCTGCGCGGCAAGCTCAACCTGAAGCAGGACGACGTATTCAACCGATCGGCGCTCACCGCCGACGTCGAGGTCCTGACCAGCCACTACACCGACCGGGGCTTCTATTTCGCGAGCGTCAACCCGCGCACCCAGGTGGACGAGGACACCAAGCGCATCTACGTGGTCTTCCAGGTCGAGAAGGGGCCGCTCTACTTCGTTCGGGAGATCGAGTTCGTCGGGAACACGAATACCGTCGACCCGGTGCTGCGCGAAGAGATGGAGGTGGTCGAAGGCCAGCTCTACTCCGCGCGCTCGGTCAACGTCTCCCGGGCCAAGATCCAGCGTCTGGGCTTCTTCGAAGAGGTGAATCTGGAGCCGGTCCAGACCGACCAACCCGAACAGCTCGACCTCGAGGTGCGCGTGGTCGAGCGGCCCACCGGCTCGCTCTCCTTCGGCGCAGGCTTCTCCTCCCAGGACAAGTTCGTGGTGAACGGTAGCCTCTCCCAGTCGAATCTGTTCGGCCGGGGCTGGGGCGTCCAGGCCTCGGTGGACTTCGGGGGCCGCTCGAACCGGCTCTTCCTCTCCTTCTCCGACAGCCACATTCGCGGCAGCGATTGGGGGATCCAGGGGTCGATCTTCCGCACCCAGGTCAAGTTCCAGGATTTCGAGCAGGTTCAGACCGGTGTCGATCTGACGTTCAGCCACGCCCTCGATCGCATCGGCACCTCGCGCGGCTTCGTCCGCTACAACTTCTCGTCGCGCGACCTGACCGAGGGTGCGGACATCAACGCATCCTCGGCGATCTTCCGCCAGGTCCTCGGGGGCAGCCAGACCACCAGCCTGCTCGGCGTCTCCTTCCGTAGCGATACCCGCGACGATCGCGTGGTGCCGACCCGGGGCTACCAGGCGGCCGGCTCGCTCGAGTTCGCCGGGCTCGGCGGATTCTCGAAGTTCCTGCGGGCCGAGGCTCGCTTCGCCAAGTACTGGCGCACGCCCGGCTGGCTCCCGTACTTCGGACGGCGCTCGACCTTCTCGGCCACGTTCCGCGGCGGGTGGGCGATTCCCTTCAACCAGATCGACGACTTCGACCTCCCGGGCGAGTTCGACACGGCAGCCATCAGACCCTTCCTGCTGGTGGACGAGGTCCGCCTGCTGAGCGACATCGACGACGACATCCGGCTGCCCTTGACCGAGCGCTACTTCCTGGGCGGGCTCGGGACCTTCCAGCTGCGCGGCTACCGGGCCCGCTCGGTGGGCCCGCGGCGCGCGGTCCTGCGCCGCACAGGCGCCATCGGCACGGGCACCGCCTTCCTGCCGGTCGGGAGAGATGGGACCACCGGCCTATGCGCCGACGTTCCCCTCCCGGTCGGGAACAACCAGGGGGATCTGGACGGCAAGTGCAACAGCCTCGAGGACAAGAAAAACAGCGACTTCGAGGACCTCGACGAGACCGACGTCATCGGCGGCAACAAGTTCATCTCGACCTCGTTCGAGTACCGGTTCCCGATCTCCGAGCAGCTGGGCCTGATGGGCATCCTGTTCTTCGACGCGGGGAACGCCTTCTACGAGGGCCAGAGCGTTTTCGACATCGCCGAATGGCGCTACGGTACGGGGGTCGGGGCCCTGTGGTTCTCGCCCTTCGGTCCCCTCCAGGTGTTCTGGGGGTTCCCGCTGAACAAGCTCGATGTGGAGGACTCCAACGTGTTCGAGTTCTCCGTCGGCGGGGCGACTTTCTGACCGGGTGACGCGAGTCCATGCCGGCCCCGTGAATTTTCAGCCCGGAGCCCACGCCCCACCCTTCATCCGACGAGCAGCGGAACGCAACGAGAGGACATCATGCGAAAGATCACCGGCGTCGTATTGGCCGGCTACCTGGTCACGGCCCTGTTCGCCGCGGCGCCCGCCGCGGCAGACGGGGAGACGATCGGCGTAGTCGACATCGACCAGGCGTTGAACTCCACCGAGGAGGGCAAGGCCGCGCGCGAGGAGCTCTCCCGCAAGCAGCGCGAGGCCCAGGGGAAGCTCGAGCCCATG
>Ga0114931_10005137_pt1 | contig 16203 bp, 15 predicted proteins | sample 2SBtaG_FD_89579 | JGI IMG/M metagenome (GOLD analysis project Ga0114931, IMG submission 89579) | Deep subsurface microbial communities from Kolumbo volcano to uncover new lineages of life (NeLLi) - 2SBTROV14_V59a metaG | ecosystem: Environmental > Aquatic > Marine > Volcanic | place: Kolumbo...
ACCGCTCCGCGGTCGTCTAGCCGCTCGATTCAAGAGAATCGAGGGGCTAGTCCCGCGTTTCCATCGAAGCGATGGGTGCTTCGCACGCGCGGCTTCGCCGCGCAACGCGGGACTAGGACCGTTGGTTTGGGGCGCAGCAGCGCCCCCTCGGCTTCGCCGAGCCTCCCCCTCGGCCGCGGGCCGGATCGCGGAAAAGGAGCGGCCGCCTGGCGGCTCAGCCCCAGAAGCCCCGCACCGAGGTCACGTAGATGCCCAGCCCGCCGGTGAGCAGGCACAGGGCGGCGGCGAGCGCGTACACGATAGCCGCCGTACGGCGCAGCCCGGTCGCGTGCCGGGGTGCGGCCAGCGCCGCGACCAGCGCGCCGAGCGCGAGGCACACGACGGCGAGCGCCAGGTGCTCCTTCGTCTCGAACAGCAGACCGGCGTGCAGGTCGGCGCGGAACAGCGCTCGCTTCACCAGGTTTCGGTAGTCCGCGTAGATGGCGATGCCGGCCGAGTAGGCCAGCACGGTGAAGGCCGTCGACAGCGACACGGCCCAGCGGCTGCGGTAGCCGAGCGGCTTGCCCTTCCGGAGCACGACCGCCGGGTGGATCAGCGCCGCCGTGGCCAGCATGCCGAGGTGGCCGTGGATGGACTGCAGCACGCGGACGAGCATCACGGGAACACGAACGCCGCCACGGCGACCGGAGGGATCAGGACCAGCGCGGCAAGAGCGAGCCGTTGTGCGCGCCGCTCGTCGGAGGGATCGCGCTCGTCGCGCATGAACTGGAGGAACGCCAGGAGCGCGAGCATCAGCCCCCACCACACCGCGACGGCGACCCGCCAGTAGTACACGGTGTGCAGTGTGCGCAGGATCAGCATCGGGTTCGACGCCTCGCCGCGCGCATACTCGTACAGCCGTTCGGCCGCATAGGTCACCGGCGCGCCGATCGCGAACACCAGCGCCGCAGCCGCGATTGCCCCGCGGCGGCGTTCGCGCTCAGTCGGCGGCGTCATCGCGTTCCTCCTCGTCTTCCGGGGCCTCGCTCTCGTCCGGCGGCTCGCGGCGGCGACGGCGCGGCAATAGAGCAAACGCCGTCAGCATGCTGGCCCCCACGACGGTGAGTCCCAGCAGCACCTCGACGGTGCTGCCGCTCGAGCCGTTGTGGAGCGGGCGTTGCCTGTGCGGCGCATTCATCGTGAGAGGGCCCTCATCGAGACCAGCATGCCGAGAAGCGTGCGCGAGTAGTACAGTGCGAGGAAGCCGACGGCAATCTGTGACAGCAGCCCCAGCGCGACAATCAGTCGCCGCAGGCCGGGGCGGTCCCGCGCGGCGTCGAGACCCGTGCCCATCACCGACGCGAGGAGCAGCAGGCCGGCCGATGCCGGCGCCAGGAGCAGCATTGCGCGCCACGTCTGGGGGCGGTGCAGCTTCGCCAGCACGACGGGAAGCGCGTAGGCAAAGGCTCCGACGCCGAGCCGCCCCGGCGACAGCGCCTGCTTCAAGCGGGAAGGGGACAGCCCGCGCCAGCCGCCGAGCCCCAGCGACAGCGCCACGAACGCGGCGATCAGCGCGAAGGACAGCGGGCACGCCCAGCGCGCGACCCGTTCCACCTCGAGGAAGCTCGTCTCGGCCTTCTTGCCGAGGCCGGCGCGTCGCAGCGCATCGATCGACGCGTGCAGGTCGCCGAGCTTCGCCCGCGCCAGCGCGAGCCCCATCGTCGCCGTCTGCCAGTCGGCGCGGTCGAGCCCCGGCTCGGCGAGCCACTTCTGGTAGGCGTGGATCGCGTCGAGCGGCCGGTACAGCCGGTGAAACCACGCTTCGGCAACGAGCTGCCGCGACTCGCGGCGCACCCTGACGGGCGGAAATCCGTCCACTTCCTTCTCGAAAGCGCGCAGTCGCTCCACGGTCAGCTGTCCCGGCGCGAGCTGTTGCATCCGCATGAGGGCGGCGAGCGGACCTGCGCCGCCGCGGCTGCGCTCGCCCAGCCACTCGATCCGCGCGCGTGCGCGGCGCGCCAGCCTGGCGTGGGGCGCAGCCTCGATCGCCTGCCCGTAGAGCCGGATCGCGTTGTCCACGCGCTCCTCGCGTTCGGCCCGCTCCGCCTGGCGGATGAGGTCGGCCTGGCGATCCGCCCCGGAGGGCTCGGCTGCTCCGACGCGCGACGAATAGCCGACGCCGACGACGAGCAGCGCGAACGCCGCCACGAGCCCGATCAGCGCGCGGCGGTGGGGGACAGACGACACGGTCGCGGAGTGTAGCGCCCCAAGCCGCAAGGTATGCCACCACGTCGTCCGGGGGCGGCGTAGGGCGCGGCTCGCGGGCGGGGAAGGCCCTATTTCGTGTAGATGAAGCTCTCTATCGCGCTGCCGTCGGGGCGCAGGGCGCGGTACTTCAGCGTGGTGCCGTCGATGTCGAAGATGGCGTAGTTGCGCGTCTTCTCGGTGTGCGCGGTGTAATAGGCGGTGCCCGTGCCGTACAGCGGTGCGCCCGCGCCGCCGGCGACCAGGTAGATCGTGCCGCTCCCGTTGACCGGGGCGCCGTTCGAATCGGCCTGGGCGAGCGCGCCATCCTGCGTGCCCGGCTGGAAGCCGCGGATGGGGAGCGAGCGCTCGTAGACGTGGTTGTGCCCGTTCAGCACGAAGTCGACCTTGTACTGGTCGTAGATGGGCTGCCACGCCTTGCGCGCGTCGAGGTCGGGCGAGTGGTTGGACGCCGTGTAGGTCGGCTTGTGGTGGACGGCGAACAACCACGGGGTCCTGTTCCGGTCCACCTTCGCCAGGTCGTTCGCCAGCCACTGGGTCTCGGCGTCGAGCGCGCTGCCGGTCGGCTGTTCGTCGAGCATGACGAAGTGCGCGTTGGCGTAGTTGAACGAGTACCACTCCTCGCCCTCCGAGTCGGCGACCTCGCCCTGGCTCATCGTCCCGGGCAGCGCGAACTGGGCGAAGTAGTTGATGACGAGGTTCTCGTGGTTCCCGTTGACGGGCATGAAGGGGATGCGCGCCATGGCGTCTTGCGCGTGGAAGGTGCCGCTGCTGGCTTCGAAAAAGGCGTCCCAGTCCGTCTGGTTCACGCCGGTGTGCACCGCGTCGCCGGTGAAGATCTGGAAGTCGGGTGCCTCGCTGACGAGCTTCTGCTCGATGGCGGCGAAGGCGGTCGGGTCGTCGCGCGAGTCGCCGAGCACGGCGAAGCGGAAGGGGGGCGCCGCGCCCGGCTTGGGCCCGGTGGCCACGTCGTAGACGGCGCTCCAGTGCCCGGGACCGCCGACCTTGTAGTAGTAGGTCGTGCCCGCATCGACCCCGCACACGTGCACCTCGTGGATACGCGCCTTCTGCGTGGGGAACAGCGGGCTGCCGAAGATGAAGGTGTGGCCGGCCTGCAGCGTCACGCCGCTGCCCGCGCCGTCCGCAGCATCGACCGCGGACCTATCCGTGCCGTAGACGAGCTCGGTGAGCTTCGTGTCCTGCCCCGTCTTCCAGTTGACGGCAAAGCTCGACGCCGGATCGCCGGCCCAGCTGACGTGAACGTGCACCGGGGCGGGGTCGGCGCCGGTGCCGCTCGAGCCCATCGACGGGTCGTCCAGGCCGTCGGGCAGGGTCACGCTGTAGCTGCATCCCTTCGGTTGGTAGCTCGACAGCGGTGAGCTCGGGGATCCGCCGCTGCCGGTCGAACCCGCGCTGCCGCCGCCACAGCCCAGCCAGAGCCAGGGAAGCCCGATCGCCGGCGCCAGAGCCAGAAGCCACGCGAGACGCATGATGATTGGATAGCATTTCTGTGACGATCTCCTAGCGAGCGGCAGAAGCTCGGCGGAAATCCGCGGCTGCGGGCGAGGGCGGGGGCGAGGGTGCGCCCTATTTCGAGTAGGTGAAGCTCTCGATTCGACTGCCGTCGGGGCGCATGGAGCGGTACGTCAGCGTGCGGCCGTCGATGTCGAAGACGACGTAGTTCCGCGTCTTCTCGGCGCGCGCGCTGAAGTAGGCGTGGCCCACGTCGTACAGCGGCGCACCCGCGCCGCCCGCCACGACGTAGATGGTGCCGCTCCCGTCCACTGGGGCGCCGCTTTCATCGGCCTTGGCGAGCGCGCCAATCTCGCCCCCCGGTCGGAAGCCCCGGATCGGCAGCGAGCGCTCGTAGACGTGGTTGTGGCCGTTCAGAACGAAGTCGACCTTGTACTGGTCGAAGACGGGCTGCCACGCTTGGCGGGCTTGCATGTCGGGGGGGTGGGCGGACGCCGTGTACATCGGCTTGTGGTGTACGGCGAAAACCCAGGGTGTTGCGTGTCGGTCGAGCTTCGACAGATCCGCCTTGAGCCACGCTGTCTCGTGGTCGAGATCGCTGCCCGTCGGCTGGTCGTCGAGCATCAGGAAATGCGCGTTGCCGTAGCTGAACGCGTACCACTCGCCGCCGCCGGAATCGGCCACCTCGCCCGGGCTCACCGTGCCCGGCAGCGCGAACTCGGCGAAGTAGTTGATGACCAGGCTCTCGTGGTTGCCGTTGACCGGCATGAACGGGATGCGCGCCATGGCATCCTCGACGTGGAAGCCGTCGCTCGAGGCCTCGAAGAACGCATTCCAGTCGGACTGGTTGGCGCCGAAGCTCACGGCGTCCCCGGTGAAGATCTGGAAGTCGGGCGCCTCGCTGGCGATCTTCCGCTCCACCTCGGCAAAGGCCTCGGGCTCGCCGCGCGAGTCGCCCGCGACGCTGAAGCGGAACGGCTTGGCAGCGCCCGGTGCGGGGCCGGTGGCGACGTCGTAGACGGCGCTCCAGTGCCCGGGGCCGCCGGCCTTGTAGTACCAGGTCGTGTTCGGGTGGAGACCGCACACGTGCACCTCGTGGATGCGCGTGGTCTGGTCGTGGAAGACGACGTTGCCGCTTCCGTAGACGTAGGTGTGCCCGGTCTGCATCGAGACGCTGCTGCCGGCCGTGGCCGCCGCCTCCACCGCGCTCTTGTCCGTGCCGTAGACGACCTCGGTGAGCCGGGTGTCCTCTCCCGTCTTCCAGTTGACGGCGAACGTCGACGACGGATCGCCGGCCCAGCCGACGTGGACGTGGATGGGCCGAGCGTCGTCACCGCTGGCGGAGTCGTCCAGCGACGCGTCCTCTACACCTACCGGTAGCGTGACCGTGTAGCCGCAGCCCTTCGGTCTGTAGCGCGACAGTGGGCCGTGCGAGGGCGTTGCAGTGTGCGACGCGACGCTCGTCCGCGGGTGTGCGTGGGCCGAGCTGCTGCCCCGCCTCTCGCGGCCCACGCCGAACCAGAGCGCGAGCGCGAGCGCCGCTCCCGAAGCCACGAGCCAGCGATGGCGCATGCGGAGGAACTAGCACTTGTCGTCGCGGGCTGCAGGTTTACTCCTGCCCACGAGCGGCCAGCTCTGCCAGATGGGACGCGCGTAGCGGGGCAGCGGCGGCAGGCGCCCCAGATCGACGCCTTCGCCGGGCGCGTGGAAGTCGGAGCCGCGCGACGCCAGGAGTCCGAAGGCGCGGGCGAGGTCGGCGAACCTGCCGTATCCGGACGGATGCTGACTACCGCTGACGACCTCCAGTCCCTCGCCGCCCAGCGCGCGGAACGTCTCCAGCAGCTGCCGGAGCTTGCCCGGGCTGAACGTGTAGCTCCCCGGGTGCGCGATGACCGCGCTGCCACCGCTCTCGCGGATCCAGCCGACGGCGTCCTCCAGGGCGCACCACTCGTGTTCGACGTAGCCGGGGGTGCCGGGCGTCAGGAAGTGTCGGAACGCGCCCTGGACGTCCGGAGCGTGCCCTTCTGCCACCAGCCAGCGCGCGAAGTGGGTCCTTCCGACGAGCTCTCCGCTACCCGCGAGTGCGCGGGCGCCTTCATAGGATCCGGAAATGCCTGCCGAAGCGAGATGGGCGCCCATGCGTCGGGCCCGCTCGATGCGGCCGAGGCGGATGCCGCGCAGGCCAGCGAGCAGCCGCGGATGCCCGGGGTCGATGCGCAGTCCGAGGACGTGGACCGACTGCCCGCCCCAGGTCGCCGAGATCTCGACGCCAGGAACTAGCTGGATCTTCGCCGCGTCCGCCGCCGCGCGTGCTTCGGCGAGGCCCGACACATCGTCGTGATCGGTCAGCGCGAGCACGTGCACCCCGTTGGCAGCCGCGCGCGTCACCACCTCCGCGGGCGTCAGCACGCCGTCGGAGGCGGTCGAGTGGCAGTTCAGATCGAGGTTCGGTATCGTGGGCTTGGCACTGGCCGGGTGCGGCCCCTGACAGGGGAAAGACCGCGAGGCTAGGCGACGAGCCCGAGCTCGCGGCCGATCTTCTCGAAAGCGCGGATAGCCTGGTCGACGTGCTCGGGCTCGTGCTGCGCGGAGAGCTGCACGCGAATGCGCGCCTGGCCCTTCGGCACCACCGGATACGAGAAGCCGATCACGTAGATGCCCTCGTCGAGCAGCTTGGCGGCCATGTCCTGTGCCAGGCGCGCGTCGCCGATCATGATCGGCACGATGGGGTGGATGCCTTCCTTGATGTCGAAGCCGGCGGCCTTCATGCCTTCGCGGAACCGCTTGGCGTTGCCCATCACGCGCTCGCGCAGCTCGCCGCTCTCGTCGAGCAGGTCGAAGACCGCGATGCTCGCGCCGGCGACGGCGGGGGCGAGCGTGTTGGAGAACAGGTAGGGCCGCGAGCGCTGGCGCAGCAGCTCGACGATCTGCTTCCGGCCCGTCGTGAAGCCGCCGCTCGCGCCGCCGAGCGCTTTGCCGAGCGTGCTGGTGATGACGTCCACGCGGTCCAGCACGCCGCAGTGCTCCGGCGTGCCGCGGCCCTTCGGTCCGATGAAGCCGGTGGCATGCGAGTCGTCCACCATCACTATGGCGCCGTGGCGGTCGGCCAGCTCGCAGATCCTGTCGAGCTGGGCGAGGTAGCCGTCCATGCTGAAGACGCCGTCCGTCGCGATCATGCGCAGGCGCTTGTCGCCGGTCTTCTCCAGAATTGCCTCGAGCTCGCCCATGTCGCCGTTCGCGTAGCGGTGGCGCTCGGCTTTGCACAGGCGGACGCCGTCGATGATGGACGCGTGGTTCAAGGCGTCGCTGATGATGGCGTCTTCCGGACCGAGCAGGGTCTCGAACAGGCCGCCGTTGGCGTCGAAGCACGACGAGTACAGGATGGCGTCGTCCGTGCCGAAGAACTTCGCGATGCGCGCCTCGAGGTTCTTGTGCAGATCCTGCGTGCCGCAGATAAAGCGCACACTGCTCAGACCGAAGCCGTGGCTGTCGATGGCTTCCTTGGCGGCGGCAATGACCCGCGGGTGCGATGACAGTCCCAGGTAGTTGTTGGCACAGAAGTTCAGGACGCTCCTGCCGTCTGATTCGACGCGCGCGGCCTGCGGCGTGGTGATGATGCGCTCGCGCTTCTCGAGCCCCGCTTCGCGGATCGAGTCGAGCTCGGCCTGGTAGATGGGCTTGGCTTTGTCGAACATCCTTCTCTCCCTAGAACTTGAACACGACCTTTGGGAACGTCTGGATGCGCTCCTCGAAGCTGTCGGGCTTGTAGCTATCGAAGTCGACGATCGGGCCGTCGCCGCGGTTGAGCATCACCTCCCAGATGAGGTCGTGGATGTTGGGGTCGCGCGACTCCAGCAGGTGACGGGTGATGTGCCACGTTTCCCACACGCGGCGACCGATCACGCTGTGCATGGCGATGCCGTCGACGATCACGCGGTCGAAGCTCTCGATGATGGCGTCGCCGCTCTTGAGCCCGAACAGGATCACGTCGCCGCCGCGCCGGACGATGTGGATGGCGTTGTTGACCGACGAGTTGAGCCCGCTCATCTCGAGCACCACGTCCACGCCGACGCCGTCGGTGAGCTTGCGCACATCGGAGGCCAGATCCGGATCGTGCTCGTAGTCGTCGGCGGACTTCATGGCGGGTTCGAGCACGACGTCGGCGCCGAGCTTGCGCGCCATCGCGGCGTGGCTCTGCACCGGCTCGATGCCGACGATGTAGCTGGCACCGAGCGCCCGCGCGATGGCCACGGCGAACAGGCCGATGGTGCCGCAGCCGACGATGGCGACGCGCTTGCCGCGCAGGTTGACCTTGGTGCAGGCGTGGACGGCATTGCCGAACGGCTCCTGCACGGCGGCGACCTCGGGGCGGATCTTGTTGATATTGGTGCGCCAGATCACCTTGGCTGGCAGCTTGACGTAGTCGCCGAAGGCGCCGTCGTAGCTGATGCCGATGATGAGGTCGTCGGCGCACACGTGCGCATCGCCGACGCGGCACTGGTAGCAGGCGCCGCAGTAGATGTGGCTCTCGGCTGCGACCAGGTCGCCCACCTCCAGGCCGAAACTGCGCTTGGCGTCGCTGCCGACGGCCACGATCTCGCCGAAGAGCTCGTGACCGATGATGCGCCGCGGCCGCTCCTCGCGCATCTGCTTCGCTTCCTTGTCGAGCGAGCCCAGGATCATGTCCTTGAACGCGCGCCGGAACCAGATGCCGCGGTCCGAGCCGCAGAAGCCGACGAAGCGGGGCTTGATGAGCACCCGCGAGCGGTCGTGGTAGTCGGCGCGCTCGTCCAGCCTTGCCGCCGGGACCTCCTCCATGCGGAGGCCCTTGCTTTCTTCCCACGGGTCGCGCGCGCGGTCGTAGACTAGCGCTCTCATCGTCGATTCGGGCATGGCCCGACTCTTACGTCCGACGGCCGCGCGGGTCGAGGGCGTGGCGCACGCCGCGCTGCGTCACCCAGCGCGGCGTGGAGGTGCGCCGCGGCTACTTCTTGGGTGCGACGGGCACTCTCAGATGGATGTGCGGCAGGCCCAGGCGCGGCGGCTTGCCCGTCTTCACGGCGGCCGATGCGGAAGCGGCGGCCTTGGCGGCGGCTTTCTTGGCGTCTTCGATGGCCTTCTGCGCCGAAGCACTCGCGGCGGCGGTCGCCGTGGCGCCCGCGTCGGCGGTCTTTGCCGCTTCGGCGGCCTTCTTGGCGGCTTCCTCGGCGGCCTTCTTGGCGGCCTCTTCCTGCTGCTTCTTCAGCTCGGCCGGGTCAGCCTTGACCACCTGGGTGGTGAGCATGCGCCTCAGGATCCAGCCGGGCGACAGCTCGCCCACGCCGGACGGATAGTCGACGAGCAACCAGTTGCCGTAGATGGCCTTCTTGTTGACGTACGTGCCCTTGGCGAGGGTGGTCACGGAGTCGGTGGTCGCGTCCGCTTCGTTGTAGACCTTGGCGTTGGCGACCGTGACGCGGACGGTACCCTTCGCTTCGGTCTCCTTGTCGCCGTAGCGCTTGACGCTGTCGGCCGGCGCGGGCGCAGCGGAAGCCGACGGCGTGGGGGCGGGAGCCGGTGCGGAGGCCGCAACCGTGACGGCGGGCGGCGGTTCTTTCTTCTTCTTGCACGCCAGAAGAGCAGCCAGCACCAGTGCCGCGCTTGCGGCTGTCGTCAGCTTGTGAAGCTTGTGTCCCATCGGTCCTCCTCGTCCTTGGCGCGGAACCCTACACCAGCTCCCCTACGCTTCACAGAGCCGAGCGATCCCATTTCCGGCCAGATGGCCGACCCCGCTGGTGCTTCGGCGGCTGCGGGGGGCGGGTGCGACTAGTGCTTCGGCAGGGGCGGGGTCGTGTTCTTCGGGCGGTGGGCGAGGCAGCGCGTGATGCCGTCGACGAGGCGCTTGGGAGCGCCCTCGGGCAGGACGGGGCGGCCCATCACGTTGTGCAGGAGCCGATGCCAGCCGAACTTGCCGTTGGGCGTGAAGCTCAGCCACACGAACATGGCGCGACCCTTGATGCTGTTGAACGGGGCGCCGCCGCCGCGGCCGTTGTTCCAGGCGCGCGAGTCGCTGCTGTTGTTGCGGTTGTCGCCGAACACCCAGACCTCTTTCGGCCCCACGTGGTACGGCCCCTGGTGGCCGTCGTAGCGGTCGCTCTCGTACACCGTCAGGTACGAGTAGTCGCCCAGGAATTCCACGTCGAGCTCGCCCTTCTTCAGCTGGCCCTGGTCGCCTTCGTAGAACTCGTACGGCCCCACGTCGCAGCTCGGGACCTTCCAGCCGTTGATGATCGGGTGGCCGGCGTCGGCCTCGAGCGTGTCGCCAGGCAGCGCGATGACCCGCTTGATGAAGTCCTGGCGCGGGTTGTCCGGGTTCGGGTCGGGGTAGATGAACACGATCACGTCGCCGCGCTTGGGCGGCAGGTTGCCGAACAGCCGAGTGTGCGTGAACGGGATCTCCGGCCCATACACGAACTTGTTGACGAAGATGTGGTCCTGGATCTGCAGTGTCGGAAGCATCGACCCGCTCGGGATCTTGAACGCTTCCACCACGAAGGCGCGCAGCAGGAGCGCGACCGCGACTGCGATGCCGATCGACTCGGCGTACTCCCTGAGCTCGCTCTTCTGCCAGCGGCCGAGGTGGCGCGCGACCAGGCGGCTTGCGTGATCGAACGCGTCGCCGAACTGATCCTCGTCGAACTTCTCGGTCTCCATCGTGTCGCGCAGGCCCTCGAGCGAGTCCTTGAGCTCATCCCGGGCCGCCACGGGCACGTTGCGCTCCACGGCGCGGCCGTTCTTGTGCAGGATGCGCTCGGCCTCCTCCAGCAGGCCCGCCGCGGCCTCGTACTCGCGCCGGAGCTCACGCGGCAGATCCGTGCGGCCGCCGATGCCCGCCTGGGTTGCCAGCGGCAGATAGTGCCGCCAGTGGTACAGCGCCATCTCGAACAGCGTGAACAGCACGATGCCCGCCGGAACCGGCTGGTCCTGCACGAGCCAGCGGATGCGGCCGAAGAAGGTGGAGGCGTCGGCGAGCTGGTCCGGCTCCAGCACCCAGACCGCGGCGGCTGCGAGAACCAACGGCACCAGGACGAACCAGAGCGCCCAGAAGAGGTATCGGGGGAGGTTGGCGTTCTTCTGCACGAGGATCTGCCGCCGGAAAGCGGCCACTCTTACCCGGCGTGAAGCCCCTGGGCAACCTGCGTGAGAGGCCGTTTATGCCCTCGTGCCGCTCTCCCGCCGCGATACGGTGGAATTTCCCCCCGGCGGTCGTCGCTCAGGGCGCGTCGCCGAGCTCGACCAGGTAGTCCACCTTCGCCGCCTGCTCGCCTCCCTGGATGGGGGGAGGCGAAGTGCGACCGGCCGCGGAGCTGTGGTCGATGACGAGGTAGTACATGCCCTTCGGCAGCGCGAGGTAGCGCTTCCAGACCTGTCCGGCGACCAGCGGCTCGTCCAGGAGCGGGCGCGCGGTGAGCGGCGATGCGCCGCCCTTCTTGACGTAGCGGTCGATCATCTGGTCGCCGACGCCCTTCGAGACCACGAAGACGTCGACCGCCGGCGCGCCGTCGAGCGTCATCGTGATGTACAGCGCTTGGCCGCTGTCGGGCACCTCGAAGCCGCCCACGTAGTCCTGCTGCCCGCCGTGCACCTCGGTGCGATCGTTGGCCAGCGTGATCTTGTCCGCGTTCTTGACCTGGAACGGCTTGAACGGCTTCTGTCCCTTGGGAATGATGCCCAGACCGAAATCGGTCTCGCCCTTGTCGTTCTCGCGGATCACCGTGAAGCCGCGCTGCAGTTGGCCCTGGACGATCTGTTTGCCCAGCCGATCCGGATCCAGCCCGGCGACGGCCATGCCGCCGCGGGCCAGCATCGACTCCACCATCAGCGTCTTGAACGACGTGGCGTTGACCTGGCGCGGGCGGAAGTAGATGTACATCGCCCCGTTGTCGGCCATCTGGAAGTCCGGGGCGTACTCGATGAGCCCGGCTGCGGAGAAGCCGATGCGCCCGCTCAGGTTGGTCCAGCCGTAGCCGTCGCCGGAGTACTGCACGACAAGCGACTGCCGCGAGGTGTTTTCCAGCACCTGCGAGCTACAGCTCTGGGCGAAGAAACGGCCCAGGACGGGCTGGTCATCGCTCAGCTTGAGCGGCGCGCCGCGGCGGGTCATCTCGAAGCAGAAGCGCCCCAGGCCGAACTTGAGGATGTCGAAGCGCAGCGACTTGTTGTGCGGGTTGTTGATCACGCCGGGGCCGAGGACGGAGATCGCCCCGGCGCCCAGGGACTCCTTGCTTGGGCAGCCCGCGACGAGGAGCACGAGAGCGAGGATCGCGAACACGGACGGGAAACGAGCGCGCATGCCCAGGGAGCATAGCCCGACGTCGCGCGCCGCTGTCGCCTCGAAGTTGACACTGGGCCGCTCTCGGCGTTGAGTTCCCGCTGAAATGGCTCACGTCGCGGTGGTAGGTGCCGGGGCCTGGGGCACGGCTCTTGCCAGGCTCCTGGCCGAGCAGGGCGAGCGGGTCGAGCTGTGGAGCTGGCAGCCGGACCACGCCGCCACGATGGAGCGCGCGCGGGAGAACGCCGAGTTCCTGCCGGGCTTCACGCTTCCCGATGGGGTGCACGTCACCAGCGATATGCCGTCGGCGTTGGCGGGCGCCGATCTGGTGGTGCTGGTCGTTCCGTCCCACGCCTTCCGCGAGATGCTGCTCGGAATGCGCGACTCGCTGCCTTCCGGTGCGGCGCTGGTGACCGCGACGAAGGGCATCGAGAACGACACGCTCATGCTCATGAGCGAGATCATGGTCGACGTGCTGGGCGAAGCCGCGGCGGCGCGCACGACCTGCCTGTCCGGGCCGAGCTTCGCCAAGGAAGTCGCGGCGGGCATGCCCACCAACGTCGTCGTGGCGTCGGACAACCACGCGCTAGCAGTCGAGGTGCAGAAGCGCTTCGCGACGGAGCGCTTCCGGGTCTACTCGAGCGAGGATCCGGTCGGCGTGGAAGTCGGCGGGGCGCTCAAGAACGTGATCGCGATCGCCGCGGGGGCCTGCGACGGGCTGGGCTTCGGCCACAACACGCGCGCGGCGCTGATCACCCGCGGCCTGGCGGAGCTGACGCGGCTGGCGGTGGCCAAGGGCGCCGATCCGAAGACACTGGCGGGGCTCGCCGGGATGGGCGACCTGGTGCTCACCTGCACCGGCGATCTGTCGCGCAACCGCACCGTGGGCTACCGCATTGCCAAGGGCCAGCCGCTCAGCGAGGTGCTGGCGGGGCTCGGCCACGTCGCCGAGGGCGTGCGCACGGCCCAGAGCGCCTATTTCCTCGCCGAACGCCTCGGAGTCGAGCTCCCCATCTGCAACGAGGTGTATCGGGTACTCTACGAGCACAAGACGCCGCTCGCGGCTGTGCAGGACGTGCTCACGCGTCCACTCAAGAAGGAATCGGAATGAAGCGCCTTTTGGGGACCCTGTCCGGTGCTGCTGCTCTGCTGGTCGCGGTGGGGGCGTCGGCGCAGGCCCCGCCACCGGGCTACGGCCAGCCCGCACCGGGCTACGGCCAGCCGGCGCCCGGCTACGGCCAGCCGGCGCCCGGCTACGGCCAGCCGGCGCCCGGCTACGGCCAGCCGGCGCCCGGCTACGGCCAGCCGGCGCCCGGCTACGGATACCAGCAGCCCTATCCAGCGCCGACGCGCTCGACGAAGAGAACGACCCTCGAGATGGGCTTCCTGTACGGCGTGTCGGCCGCGTACGGCGTCGGGCTCGGCATCTGGTTCGATGCGGAGGTCGGGATCAAGGATCCTGGCGTGGCGCTCATCACGCCGGCCATCCTCGGCGTGGGCGCGCCGGTTGGTGCCTACTTCCTCGACGACCCGGAGATGGAGCGTGGCATGCCGGCGTCGATCGCCGCGGGACTCGCGCTCGGCGCCGGCGAAGGCATCGGTATCGCCAGCTACCAGTTCGTCACCGCGGACAAGGCGGACGCCTGGGGTTTCCGCGGGCTGTCGCGCGCGACGGCGCTCGGCGCCACGCTCGGCGGCATCGGTGGCTACGCGCTCGGCTACTTCCAGGCGCCGGAGCCACAGAGCAGCGTACTGGTGTCGAGCAGCGCGATGTGGGGGACCGCCATCGGAGCGATGTTCGGCTACGGCGCGTCCGCCAAGGGGGTCGGCTACGGGCTGGCCAACGACAGCGCGGGGCTCGGCGGGCTGATCGGCTACAACGTCGGCATGGTCGCGGCCGCGGCCGTGTCGCTGGTGTACGTGCCGGGCTGGAGTCAGCTCGGCTGGATGTGGGGTGGCGCCGGCATCGGTGCGGCCGTGTCGCTTCCGGTGTACCTGTTCTACGCGGGCAAGGACGGGCCGCCCGCCAAGCGCGGCCTGTTGTTCACTGCGACGGCGACCACGCTGGGCCTCGCGGCGGGCGCGGTGTTCGCGTCCGGGGCGGCGGGCGACTACCAGGTCGGCCAGAGCCAGGACGACGAGACCTCCGGCGCGCCGGCCTTCGCCCGGCTGACGACGATCACGCCGATGGCGGTGCCCGGTGGCGCGGGCATCCAGCTCGGCGGCCTGCTTTATTGAGCCCTTCCACCGCCCCGCCAACACTTGCTCCAGCGCCCAGCGGGTTCTGCTAGGCTTTTCGCACGCATGGCGATGATCCGCTACTACCCCCCGGCTGGTGCACCGGTGCTCGTGGCGCTCCACAAGCCCGTGATGACCATCGGTCGCGCGCTCGGCAACGACATCCACGTCCCTGACCCGGGCACCAGCGACTACCACGCACAGGTCGTCTTCAACGGCCGGGACTTCCAGCTGGAAGAGGTCGACCGCGGCGCAGAGATCCAGATCAACGGCAAGAAGAAGCGCCGCGCCAGGCTGGTCAACGGCGATCGCATCCAGCTCGGCAAGGCCCAGCTCGGCTTCAGCATGTTCAGCGAGCTGTCCGTGGGAGGGAGCTCGGACCTCGGCGCGCAAGGCGCGAGCAGCTCGGCCGAGCTCGCGGGGCTCAGGCGTTTGCACGGTTTCAGCGAGCGCCTCATGACGAAGAGCTCGGTGGACGAGCTGCTCGAGCAGCTGCTCGACGACGTGATCGAGCTGACCGGCGCCGCGCGCGGCGTTGTCCTGCTGGTGGACCCGGCGGACGGAGACGAGAGCCCGCCGCGCGTACGCGCCTCACGCAATCTGCAGCGCGAGGCGATAGAGGATCCGAGCGGCGCCATCAGCGACAGCATCGTGCGCCAGGTGATCGAAAGCCGGCGACCGGTGATCGTCAGCGACGCGCTCAGCGACACGCAGTTCGGCAAGAGCGAGAGCGTCATGGCACTCCAGCTCTCCAGCGTGATGTGCGCGCCGCTGCTCAGCCAGGGCGAGGTGATCGGCGCGCTCTACGTCGGGAACGACGAGGTCAAGCATTTGTTCCAGCGGGAACAGCTCGACCTGTTCACCATTTTCGCCGGACAGGCGTCGCTCATCCTGCAGAACGCGATGCTGCTCTCGGCGCTGCGCGCCGACAAGGAGAAGCTCGCTGCCGAGCTCTCGGACAAACGCTTCGGCGAGATCATCGGCGTGTGCGCCAGCATGATGGAGGTGTTCCGCAAGCTGCAGAAGGTCGCCAGCACCGACATCAGTGTGATGGTCACGGGCGAGACGGGCACGGGCAAGGAGCTCATCGCGCGCGAGCTGCACCGCCGCTCCAACCGCGAGAAAGGGCCGTTCATCACGGTCAACTGCGGGGCCATCCCCGAGAACCTGATGGAGAGCGAGATGTTCGGCCACGTGAAGGGCGCCTTCACCGGCGCCGTGGCCAGCCGTCCCGGCAAGTTCCAGCAGGCGGACGGCGGCACGCTCTTCCTCGACGAGATCGGCGAACTCACGCTGCAGTTGCAGGTCAAGCTGCTGCGCGCCATCCAGGAGCGGGTCGTCTATCGCGTGGGCGACAGCCGTCCGGAAAAGTGCGACATCCGCATCCTTGCCGCGACCAATCGCAACCTCGAGGACATGATCAAGGAGGGCGGGTTCCGCGAGGATCTGTACTACCGCCTGAATGTCGTCAATTTGTGGCTGCCGCCGCTCCGTGACCGTGGAGACGACGTCTTCATCATCGCCAAGGCACTGCTCAGCAAGTATGCCGACGAGCTCGACAGTCCGGTGAAGGGTTTTTCCCCGCAGGCGCTCACCGCCATCAAGAAGTATCCCTGGCCGGGCAACATCCGGCAGCTCGAGAACCGCATCAAGAAGGCGCTGGTGCTGTGCGACCGCACGCTGCTTGGCGCGGAGGATCTGGATCTGGGTCCGGAAGCACAGGCGCCCATCGTGCCGCTGGAGAAGGCCAAGGAAGACTTCCAGCGGCGCTACGTGCTGGAAGTGCTGGAGCGCAACAACGGCAACCGGACGCAGACCGCGCGTGACCTCGGCGTCGATCCGCGCACCATCTTCCGCTACCTCGAGAAGGAGCAGAACCCCATCCCGAGCGCGGCCGGGGGCGCAGCTGCGGATCGCGAGTAGATGAGCGACGGGGG
>Ga0114931_10005138_pt1 | contig 16203 bp, 15 predicted proteins | sample 2SBtaG_FD_89579 | JGI IMG/M metagenome (GOLD analysis project Ga0114931, IMG submission 89579) | Deep subsurface microbial communities from Kolumbo volcano to uncover new lineages of life (NeLLi) - 2SBTROV14_V59a metaG | ecosystem: Environmental > Aquatic > Marine > Volcanic | place: Kolumbo...
AAGACAGTACTGAATCGAAAGGCAATAAGAATAAATATAAGCCAAAAGGAAACCAATACGGTTTTTTTAATGCCAAAAAGATGAGAAATGGTAAGATTCCGATAGTTAAACATATTAGAGAGATAATATCCATAATATATTACATTTATTGTCGAATTTACATCTCATATATATGGTCGCTGACGGTTCCTTCCAGAGTAACCTTACTCCGACCTCGCCAGTAATTTTTTCTCAGCCAGACAATATACTTGACCAGATTTTTGAAATCCTTGTGATATTTCTGGTTAAAAAATTTCCAGTTTTTTACAACCATTTCAGATTCTTTGGCAATTGTACTATTCAATCCCGTATCGTCTGCAACCTGTTCCGGTGGAGCTACCAGATCTGTATCGCACTGTACCCAATAAGATTTTTTTGATCCAACAAGTTCAAAATCAACAATTATATTCTTTCTGGTGAGAAACATAAGTTTATTCATTTTATATCGAAACCTGAAATTATAGAAAATATACTGTAAAAAGTTCTTAATCGAGCTCATATTCCAATCTCCAGTCTTTTTCTTCTTCTAATTTTTGCTGCTCCTCCTTTAACAGCAAAAAATTATTAATCACCAAAACATCCATCTCCGTACGCATAAAACAACGGTAGGCGTCTTCCGGGCTACATACGATTGGCTCGCCTCTAACGTTGAAAGAAGTATTCACCAGTACACCACACCCGGATTTTTGTTCAAAATGTTTGAGGATTGCATACAATTCCGGATATCTTTCTTTGGAAACACTTTGAATTCTTGCTGAATAATCTATATGAGTTACTGCAGGAATCGAGCTCCTTTTATTTTTTAAGCGCTTGAGCACATCAGCGCCCCCCATATCTGTAACTTCTTTCTTGATATCGTTACTAACAGGAGCTACCAAAAGCATATAAGGGCTGGGAGTATTCATTTGGAAATAGTCAGAAATTTTTTCTTCCAATACAATGGGTGCAAACGGACGAAATGATTCACGGTATTTAATTTTCAGGTTCAAGGTCTTTTGCATTTCCACACTGCGGGCATCAGCTATTATAGATCTCGCTCCCAATGCACGGGGGCCATATTCCATTTTGCCCGAAAAATGACCAACGATTTTATCATTCAACAAATAGTCTGATATCACACACGCACGATTTTCATCGCTTAATTCATGATATTTATAATTATGGAAATCGAGAAAGGCCTTGACTTCAGCCGCCGAAAAAGCCGGGCCAAAGCATGAGTCACACTGATCGGTAACACCCTTTTCCCTGGTATTTGCCCATGTGCCATACCAAAGATCAAGTGCCGCACCGACGGCTCCACCTGCATCCCCTGCAGCCGGCTGAATCCAGACATTTTTAAATGGACCCTCTCGCAAAATCCGTCCATTGGCCACACAATTCAGGGCAACACCCCCAGCCAGAACTAGATTACTCTTACCTGTCAATGTGTGGACATGCTGCACAATTCTCATCATTATCATTTCAATAACCTGCTGAATAGAGCAGGCCAAATCACATTCTCTGGTTGTTATCTCAGTTTCACCCCTACGCGGAGGTCCATCAAATAAATTTGCAAAATCTTTATTAGTCATGGTCTCTCCTTCGAGGAAACTAAAATATTGCAAATTCAGCTTAAATGACCCATCTTCCACAACTTCTATGAGATGTTCAAGGATTCTGTCTATATAGTTTGGTTGGCCATAAGGCGCCAGACCCATCAATTTATATTCACCCGAATTCACTTTGAAACCACAAAAGCTTGTAAACGCGGAATAAAGCAGTCCTAAAGAATGCGGAAAACGCTGTTCCTTGAGTATCTTTATCTCCCTTCCGGTGCCAACCCCAATGGTTGTAGTCGACCACTCACCAACACCGTCAACTGTAATAATAGCGGCTTCCTCGAATGGTGAGGGATAAAAGGCACTGGCAGTATGTGAGCGATGATGGACACTGCGATAAAGCGGACCACTGTATTCGACCTCATTCCGGATATGTGTCCAAACATTGAATTTCGTTGCCACCCAGTTAGAGAGTGAATTCTTGAGAAGTTTTCTGCTTTTTTTTCTAACGTAAAATTGCGTTGCAATCATCCTTTCGAGCGTCAGGTATTCATTATCATAATAAACGACTGCACTTAAATCGTTTCCATTAATGCGCACTTCCTCAAGACAATAATTTATCGCGTTTACTGGAAAAGATTTATCGTGCTTAATACGCGAAAATCGTTCTTCCTGAGCTGCCGCAACAATTCTTCCATCCTTTATTATTGCAGCAGCAGAATCATGATAAAAACATGAAACCCCTAAAACGTATTTTGATTTAATCGGTGTTGCACTTACCTTTGATTTGACTACATTTTTTTTAGAGTGACCTTTTTTTGTAAGTTCAGAAAAAATCGGCATACATGTATCAGCAATTAACTTATTTGCTTTTGCTGTATAATGGCCATCATCCGGGATAAATAGTGTCTCCTTTTCAGTCCCTGACAACTTTTTAAAAGCAGGCAAAATATCGATTATAGTCACATTCGGGCCAGCCAGTTCATTGAAACGATCGAGATAATGTGGATACGCACTCGACTGAACATGTACCGCAAAAGGGATCGGAATGATAACCACTGCCCGCGAGCCTGCATTATCGATCATTCGATTAAAAATTGTTTTCATCAATTTCCAGCCATGGCTGTCCGAATTCGCAAAGTCTGGATCAGCCTTGAGTAGATTTCTTTGATAGGCGAAATCATACAATGAACCCTTTGCACGATTCAAGTACTGATGTACAAATGGTACATTTCGGCGCAATTTCCTCTTCAAACCCGCTACAATATTTTTATCATACCCATTTGAATTATTTTCAGGAACCAAGTAGTACCCCGGACTTTTGGGAACCGGAGAGTTTTTTAGTACTAGTTCAGAGCCATTCAGCAACTCAAAGTATGGTTTGCGAATATCGACAGGTTTTCTTGATGAGAAATCGAGGACATACATATTGGATTTTTGATTACGATTCAAATTATGCAGGAAGGGTACAATGGTAAGAATGTCATAGTCCCATTTAGAAGCGATTTTTTCCTGAATGACTAATTGCTGGTCAGTTCCGGAACCCGGTAGTCCCATATTCAGAACATTGATATCGAGACTTTCTGCAATTAAATTCATAAACCGTTCATTATTGGAAATACCGTCTCCGGCAAGATATGAATCCCCCAAAGCCAGAATGTTCAAACGGTTATTGACCCTTTTATCAAAAGATTCGTTATCGCGAAAACCCTGATCATTTGTTTGAATCACGTAAGAATTATTTGCATGCTTTATACGGGCATACAGATTCGGAATAAAGCGGTAGCCGATTACCGGGTCATATTGAATTACCTGACGACGATATTTGTAATTAAACCTTATTGTTTTATCGAAAGACATAGTTTTTCCAGATTCATTTAGTTTTTAGTCTAAAGTTATTTTTATAAATCTGAAAATTTCTTTTTATATTGATATAACAACTTAGCAATTTGGCAATTGATTTTTTGAATACATGATTCGAATTAGCCAATTCTGCTAAGTACAATATTCTAATTAGCTTAAAAGAAAAGTCAAGATCTTTTTTTATTATCGCCCTTGATTTATGGATAACCTCCTGGTTATTTCCAATTATAGCACCGTTATAAATATAGGTAGTTATCCAATTCCTAACTACTTTTAGATATTCTCTTCTAATTCGAATTAGGATATCCTCGGATAGCCCTGCATCCCCCTGCCAATGTCTTAGAATTTTTTTTAAACTGGATACAGCTTCTTCCAGATCACGATTAAATGTGAGGGACTCTGCATGACAGACATATATAGCACTAGGTATTTTCTTAACTACAAAAATATGTTTTCTTGCGAGTTTCATCATGAAATACTGGTCAGCTGAGCCGAAAACTTCTGGATCCAGGAAGCCAACACTATCTATTGCCTCTTTTCGAAACAAGACACTCTCCCAAGTAGGAATACCCCTTTCCCAAATGTCTACGAGACCGTTAGGTGGATAGATAAGACCTTCATCCCAATTATGTAGTGAACTGCTTATTTTCTGGCCTTTTTTGTTTGAGATAATAGTTTCTCCCGCAAAAAATATTGCTTCCTTTTCATGATTCAGAATTTCTATAGCGTTTTCAAAAAAATTCGGAACCAAGGTGTTGTCATCTGAGAGCAGCGTGAAGTAAGGTGTATCAACTTGCTTCATTCCGAAATTGAAATTCGGGATAGAGCCGATATTGTTGTCATGGCAGTGGTAGCACACACGAGAATCATATTTCGCAATTTCATGAACGACATCTATGGTTTCGTCACCTGAAGCATTATCATACACACAGATTTTTAAATATGGATATGTTTGTTCTAAAACACTTTGAATTGCTTGCCGTAACGATTCAGGCCGCTGAAAAGTCGGGATAACAGTCGTAATTTGAGGTTTTTGCTTCGAAGTTAACAAATCAAACAGCCGTTATTTTTGAGTGAATTACGTAAACAAAACTAAGGATGTGTCCTTTTAATTCCGGGCCTATTACAAGGTAACTGTTAATAGCAAATATGATTGTACCTGAAATGTACGCAATTAACAAAGCCGGAATTGAGTAATTATTCATGAATGCTAAAGCCGTCCAACATAAACCATAAGAAAACATTGCCACTCCAATAACTTTGAAGAAGCTTTGATACCAGGTAATGATGGGAAGCTGCAAACATTCTTTATAAATTTTTGGCACTGCATAAATAAAGAAAAAAATCATACGGGTAATAATCGCCAACCCGGCACCAACAAGTCCATAATTATAAATCAACAAAATACTTAGAGGCAACATAATAATTAGCGAATACAAATTAGCTTTTTTTGCTATTTCAGGTTTATCAACTGCGAGTGAAATGGTAACCGGGATTCTTAAAGTACTATCCATATAAGCCCCTATGCAAAGAAGCACGATAGGCAGCATTAACATTTCTGCGATTTCTTCATTCAGGATAATCGAAAATACCGGCAAAGCGGCAAAAGGAATGAAGGTCAGCAATGGTATATTGCCAAAAAGTATTATGTCCTGCAGCTTATTATACTGAGTAACAATTTGAGCATGCTTGTTTTCTCTATACAAAGCTGAAAAAGCAGGAAAGGAAGCACCTCGAATGGCCTGAGACAACAAAGTTCCAAGAGAAACAACTCTTTGAGCCAAATTATAGTATCCTACAAGTCCAATTTGCATAAATTTGCTAATGATAATTTTATCTGCCTGTTTATATATTCCCCAAAATATGGATAGCAAAGTCATATCTTTCGCAAATCCGATGGTACGTTTGATGACAGATAAATATATGCGTGGGACGAATGATTTAACCCGAAAAAAGCGACATAAAATCACAACATATATAATGATGCTCAAAGCAAAACAGAATGCCATCCAGTAAACCACGTGGTAAATATTGCCAGCTAAATAAAGTATTAGGATTGTGCCTGATTGACGAAGTGTAACAATGGTTACATCTATCAGGTTATTGAATTCCATTCTTTGCAGTCCTTTTATTAAGCTGGTGTAAAATGCACTTGGCAATGCTACAAAAGAAGAGATACCTAAAATCCTGAGTATGGATGTGGCAGTTGCCTTGTCTAGTGATTTAAGAATGATCCACTTCTCAACAATTATAGGCGCTGTAAAATAAATCAAGAAACTTATCAAGAAAAACGAACCCCAGTAAAACGCAGATCCTGTTCGTATAACCTCATAAATGTATTTAGGCTCAGACTCATGAAAAGCAGCAACTTCACGTGTTGAGGTGGTACAAATCCCCATCTCTAACATCAAACTTAGCAGGTAGCTCAGTGTAATCGTAAAATAGATGATTCCCAAAGCATCTTCACCAAGGTCATTGTAAATAAATTTCACAGCAGCAAAGCTCAATACTAAAAGCCCAATCTGACCAAATAAATTGTAAAGAATGTTTTTAGACAATCTTGACATTGATTTTTTTTCAAGCATCTTTTAAAAACCAGCCACAGGTTTTTTCTAAACCATTTTGAAAAGAAACCAATGGTTTATAATCAAGATAATTTACTGCACGAGAAACATCTGCATACGAATTTTTAACATCGCCCAACCTGGGTTCAGCGAGGATCGGTTTAATATCTTTGTTCAATATCCGGTTTAATTCTATAATAAGCTCCTTCACAGTAACCTGATTTCCATACGCACAGTTAAAAATTCGTTCTTCCGGCAATTTTTCAACCTCACAAGCTCTCAGGTTTGCAGAAACAACATTCTCAACAAAAGTAAAATCACGTGTTTGTAAGCCATCACCATAAATAATCGGTTGCTTATTTTTCATTAGCAAGCTAATAAACTTGGGGATAACTGCCGAGTACTGTGAGGTAGGATCCTGCCTTGGTCCGAATATATTAAAATATCTCAGAATAACCGTTTCCAGCCCATAAAGTCGTGTAAAAACCCCGCAATACACCTCGCCTGCAAGTTTTGAAATCGCATAAGGGCTCATTGGACGAGGCCGCATATCTTCATGTTTGGGTTGTCTCGGATCAAGACCATATACTGCAGAAGATGACGCAAATACGACTCTCTTCGCACCTCGATCACGTGCCGCAATCAGCACATTCAAAGTGCCGGTGATATTTACCTCATTCGTAGTAACCGGGTCTGAAATACTCCGGGGCACAGATGGTAGCGCCGCCTGATGTAAAATGAAATCTACGCCATCTACAGCGCGATAAACCGTACTAAGTGAACGTATGTCGCCTTCAATTATTTCTATATTCTCCACAAACGGTTGCAGATTTTCACGCCTGCCGGTTGCAAAATTATCAAGGACGCGGACGTTTTCTCCGCGCTTCAGAAGTTCTTCAACCAAATTGGACCCTATAAATCCTGCCCCGCCGGTGACAAGATATTTCATTACTAAACCTCTGCCTTATTTAAAATTTTTACACCCATCTGTTAATTTATATTGCCAAAACCCGGTATTTCAAAGACCCCTTAAATCGGCCTAACCGATTTCCCACTTTAGCGATAACCGGAGCAAAATCCGACCTATTACGAACTCGCAGGATGTTTCTGACCAAATCATACAACCAATATATTATAGATGATGTAACATCTCCGAAAGACAACCTTGGCATACCAAATTTTTCATATTTTTTATACATCAATACATTGTATTCGCCCCAGACATAGGACTGGCGATACATCTCTGACAGCGACTCTTTAGGCCGAACATGTACAACTGCGGCCTCTTCGAAATATAGCTGAGTTCCTTGAAGTTGAATACGCCAACAATAATCCGTATCCTGTAATCGCGGTAGTGACTCATCAAATCCTCCAACTTTTTCATGCAACCAGCGCTTAACAGCTAAACCACTGCCACCGGAATGCGGGTAATAGCTTGGATAGGTGTACGGTTGTAGTCCGTTTCGCTGTGGTCCGCCACGCTTTTTGGATAAGATCGAGGTACTAAGTTTTTGATGCTCAAAACGCGAGGCGACAAAGTCATGTTTTTGCAAGGCATTAAAAATTACATCGATCCAACCAGACCCAACCTGATCATCAGCGTCAACAAATGCTAACAAGTCACCTCTAGCGGCTTTTGCACCCTTATTGCGTGCAAAACCCGCCCCACGAATTTCGGACGCATCTATTATTTCCATATTCGCTAATTGCTCACAGTATTTTTCTACAATTTGCAGGGTGTTGTCTGTAGAACCGTTATCTGCCACAATCAGTTCCCACGCTTTATCCGAATATTGAGATAGAAACGCATCAAGCTGATCGGTCAAGGTATCTGCTGCATTATAACATGGAATGATTACGCTTAACATGAAGTCAGGAAATTCAATAATTTAAATTAGGATTAATTTGCTCATTGTTTAATTTCTTTATACGCTCTGTTTTTGGTTTCTAACCAATTCAAATCCGGTTTTTTAAACCAGTTTTGTTTATGCGGTTTACCACTTTTAAACAACTCCGGTACGCCGACAACGCGATATTGCCCAGACAATCGATTCAATACTATATCCACAGCGATAATAGTGTTACTGCGGTCAATGGCCGATTTGATATTTGGCTGCTGCAACGCATCATGTAGTAGAATAATATCACCTGGCCGAACTTGCTTAATGATGTTTTCGGCAATCCATTGGGGCTCATGATCGAGCCAATCATTTCCATTTACCCGCCAGGTAATCACTTTGTAACCAAGTAACCAGGCATCCAGACACGACCAAATGTTCTGGTCGCCATAAGGTGGACGTAGTAATTTCGGTCCGTCCCACGAAAGAACTTTGGCGCAATCCCGAAATTGTTTTCTGCGCTCACGGCCACTTATTAATGGCAGTGACAGATGATTCCAAGTATGATTCCCTACAGCATGGCCTGCGAGAATCACTTGTTTCACAATTTCAGGATACTTCATAGCAGATTCGCCAACCATGAAAAAGGTTGCCTTTGCTCCGTATTTTTGTAGTACCTCAAGCAGCTGAGGGGTATAGATTGGATGCGGCCCGTCATCGAACGTCAAAGCAATTAACGGCTGTTGCGTTTCTACGTAGGTGATCGTGCCTATTAAATTCTTAACCAGAGAAGCCGGGGGCTTAAAGAGATATCTTATTAATCGATTCATTTGTTTATAAGACTACAAAATAATACTGAAATTGCAGAAAATACAGATCATCCATTTTTGAGAATGGCAGACAAACTAACACTTTAATCATTCCAATATTTAATTTCGCCAACCACTCGCGCTAAATCAGCAGGGGTACCTATATCCAGGCACTTTCCATCGGGACAAATGACACCTTCAATTGTAAAGCCTTGCTGCAGTGCTTCTTGAATGACAGCACTGATATATATCTCACTCATTGAGTTATTATGAGCTCCGATGTCAACTTTTTTGAATTCAGATAATTTATCAGCAACAAATTTGTGCATAAAATGTGAAAAGCGCGGCGACCAGACAGCATTAATCCATGTATATTTCAGACCGCAATCACCTGGTTTGACCAGGATATTTTTTATTCCTCCCCGGTTGTCCAGCTCAACCAAATCCCAAAAACCTGCTTTGGGTACATGAAATAAACCCAAAACAACATCCGCAGAAGTCTTACCCATTCTTGTCAAAAGTCGTTTATACACGTTCCCGGGTCGAAATAGTATGTCTGGAAAACCAAACGCTACATACGCATCTTTTATAAATGGATATGCAGCATCAAGAGTAAAAGGCACACCAGAATTACCTATAACTGTTAAGTACGCCAGATTCATATTCAGCATAGCCCCATTTCCCCAATAAGACAGAATATCCCATTTGCCGTTACGTATAATTATAAAAGATTTGGATATTCCTGCCTGCCGCATTCTTTCCAATAAATAATGACTCACCACTTTGGGACTGATCCTTTTTCCATCGATGCTTCTAAAACCAATCGGATAAAGTTCTTTACTGCATGGTAAGGGCGAAAGCCGCTCTGCCGTTCCACCAGCAGGTATTAAACCAATTACTTCTCCCTTTGATATAAAGTTATCTACCATCTATATAATTTGAGGAACCTAATAATAATTTTTGAAATTTATGAACCCTTCTTCATGGGCCGTATAAAAATATCAGTAACTTCTGCGCTACGTGGTTGACCCAAAGCATTAACTGTTACTGAAGCCACATCCTCTGGTGTAAGAAACCACTCAGGATTGTATGGTCGGCATTCCATTTCATGAACCGCAGCCTGCATTGGTGTGGCCGTTCTCCCAGGGAAAACGCTAATAACTCGGACACCATCCTGATTCACCTCATCCCGCAAGCTATCAGCAAGACCTTTTAGTGCGAATTTTGTTGCAGAATAATATCCAACATTAGCAGCCGCACGTACACCAGCACTGGAGTTCATAAATACAATTTGTCCCATATTCGCTTTCAGTTGCGGCAATAAAGTCTGAATTAAACGTAAAGGCGCCCGAACATTGGTTTTAAATTGCAAATCAAATTCAGCAATATTCGCATTTTCAATTTTGCCTAAAATAATGCATCCGGCACTAAGAATTAACACCTCAATTTTACCAAACTCGTCTATAATTGTTTTAGAAACATTCTTAATTTCTTTATCACTTGTTAATTCCATTGGATATGGCATTACTTTCGGTGTAACATTACGGGCACTTGCAGCCACTGCTTCCAACCGTTCCCTATTCCGGCCCAGCAAACACAGAGACACTCCATGACGCGCTAATTCCAATGCAATGGCTCTACCAATCCCACTACTTGCACCGGTAATCACTGCTGTTTTTCCTGCAAACTCTCTCACTAAACTTCCCAGTTAAAATTAATTCCCAACAATTTGTAGAGTTTCGTGTTAGGCAACCTATAATATTGATTTAATTTATCGCGTAACTCAGAATTGAGATTTGCATATTTACAACTATTGTGTTTTTTAAAGGCCGCCGGAGTCCAGTTTGGCAATCCCAGGAACGACACGACCTGTTTAAACACCTGCTCCGTGTTGTCAAAAAAATCCTCAGCATTCAGAAACAACAACTGTTCTTTATTAAAGAGTGACAACAATACTTGAACCTGATCAATGTATACTCCAGTTGTTAAGTAGGAATATCTTGGAATATTACGATTCTGGTAATTCTCATCTTTTAGCATCTTTTGCCAGGCCTCTCCAATTCTTTCTTGCTCCTTTTCGATGGCCTCATCAAATGAAAGAGTTTCCCTGCCGCGTTTAAATCTACAGGCATGCTGATAATGTGAGTATGCACGATCCACAGGATTCCGTAAAATCAAAATGAGTTTACAATCGGGAAGCAATTTTGCAATTCGTTTAAGTGCGTAAGGATTGATGATGTATTCCGGGTCAGCTTCACCAGTTAGAAAAGGTTTTTTCCGTATCTTGTTGATCCAAAAATATTTTAATGACGTCGGGAAATGGGCCCTATACCAGTTTACTCCTTTGCTATAGCGAACATTAAAAAAGCCAATTTCTTTTTTTGAAGATGCATATACGTTTGGATGTCGAATTAAATAATTATAAAGTGATGTTGTCCCGCACTTTTGGGCGCCTACAATTATAAAATCCGGCAATACGCTTATCCGGCCAAGGGTTTGGCATCGTATAAATTCAACAACGCCCCAAAAGGTTTTTTTAAAAGAAAGAGGTAATAATTTTTTAAAATATTTAAAAATTCTCGACATTCTATTTTCATGGAAAATCATGTTCTTAGTCAGGATTTATGGAACATGCCCTATCATTATTCCTGCGCCAAGTGTGTAAATACCTTCAACAAAGATTCCCTCTTTCACCCAGTTTAAGGCTGCAAACAATTCTTTCTCCCTGAGTGCATCATCAAGAACAAAAACCGCACCTGACTGTAAAAAACTACGGCATTGTGCCAAAGTCCCATATCTGCACGGACCCTCTGCGTAAGGCCCATCAATTAAAACAAAATCGCTCTTACCAAGCCACCTAAAGTGTTCAGAAGATACACTTGCAAGGTCATACGTTTTAGTCGTTCGCCCGCCAACATTTGTGGCAATTAGCGGCGCATAAACAATACGACAGCATGAACTGCAATCAAGTTGATTAATGATATTGCTATACTTAGTGATTTCTCCGGGTTGTTGTTCAATTGAAAGTAATCGAAATGCGTTATTGTGAATTCTAAACAACACATTACACAGGCATAAAGTGCTAATTCCGCAACCAAATTCTATAACTGCTTTCGGCTTACTTTTAAAGAGAAATTCAACCAACCAATCACATCGACTGTGAGTGACCATCTCCCCAATTCAACGTCTCCCAGAAGATGAGCTACTTCTGAATCCCTTAATGACCTACTATCTCCAATTAAATCCAGCGTACAAGGAGTTAATGTGTTCGGATTGTTAAATATTTGTTCGGCTTTTTGCATCCATTCCATACACTGCTCCAAACTCAAGAGGCAGTTCATGTGTTGCTTTCGTAATTTTTTTAGTTTGTAAAGCCATAATCTTCTTTTAATACTTAAAAGAGAATCAGAAAAAGTTTTCATTGCTTTTAAACCATTTTTTATTCCTATTTACATCTATTGTAATATCACATTTTGTCTGTGTTCAAATTCAACACTCCTCTAGTAATTCATATTCACATAAAACTTCAGAGATGTCTTTTATAATATCAAAATTTATTTCTGCCTTTGCTGCAATGTCCAAAAGCGAGTGCTTACCGTCTGAATAATTCAAAACCCAAAGCATGGCAAGTTGCTTTTCCTTTCTATCGTTTTGTCCACCGATCGCATTGTAAAGTCCGCGTTTCCCCAATTGAGGTTCGCATTTAGGATTCAAGTTTAAAAACTTCGCATTATTCTCTAATACATCCACTATGGACAGGCAAATCGAAAACGAATCAGCAAGATAATCCGGCTGAACTAATTTCAAGTTATCTGCTGAAGTATGATATTCAGGGAATTCTCCGTGTGGTGTTCTCATCAGACAACCAACAGGCAAATTAAAACCTGGTGAACAAAATTGTCGTTCATCATAGCCATACGGGGAAAAATCTCTAATCTTATGTGCCTGCCCCAACTGTTTAAGAACTAACTCAGCGACACTGTCAATTACGGCGTCACCCTGCCGGGTTTTCTTATAGGTGAATCCTCCGGAATCACCTATACACGCTAAAATTAAGCCATGCTTTATCCTGGAAACTTTTTCTTCATTTAAAAAAAGCCATGTAACTGAGCCAATTGTACCTGGAATAAAAATAAAACGATAAGAATATTTAAGCGAAATGTTGCTCAAATATTTTGCTAAAAAAGTACTTAGAACAACACCGGACAAGTTATCGTTGCAAAGTGAGGGATGACAAATATGAGTAGAAATCAATACTTCGTCTGATTTGGCGCCTTTTATATAAAACTCGCCATACGTAAGATAACCATCTTCCAAAGATGAATCGATAAAAACTTCATATTCATCTTCCTTTAAATTTTTGAACTGATTATAATTTATACAAAAACCCCAATTTTCATTGTAGTACGATGTTCGATATGGAATCCACTCCGGATATTCCGGAATCGTGAAAAGATGTTCCCTTAACTCATCAAGCATAACTTTTTTTTTCACAGGTATGCTGTAATTTAGCAAATGCAAATTTGATTTTTTGAAATCAATAATTTTCTCACCAAGTGAATTTTTTACATACGCGTCCCGAATGTTCCATTCTTTAGGTATTGTCCAATCAAACACCTTTTTTCCTGAAGGCACTTCATGAATTCTCAAAGGAATGTTTTTTTGTAGAATTCCAAGTGTTTGTCTAACCCCATTGCCGGTAATACTGCGGCATATGGGATATAATTCAGAAATGAGATGATACATTTCCTCGCCTGTTTGAGATATGTCAATATCTGCTATCAAGGCAGAAACTTCCTTCCCTTCTAAGTTAAAAAATCAGAAATTGTTGCATCTTTCTCGGATATCACTGCTACATCACCTGGCCACATAATATTAAAGGTGGGATCATTCCACCGGACGCCACAGGCAAATTCAGGAGCAAAAAATTCAGACATTTGATAAAATACTTCGGTGTTTTCCTCCAAAGTATAAAACCCATGGGCAAAATGTTCCGGCACAAAAAGCATTTTTCTGTTTTCGGCAGTCAATTCCACTGCAGTCCACTCTTTATATGTTTCAGAATGAGGGATTAAATCTATTATAACATCATAAACAGCACCTTGGGTGCATCGTATTAATTTGGCTTCTGAAGAAGGACCGATCTGGTAGTGCATACCTCTCAGTGTAGCTTTTTTCTTATTATATGAAATATTACATTGTACAAAATTGAAATCCAATCCATTCTCTTCAAACTCTCGCTCACAATAGGTTCGGGCAAAAAAACCACGCTTGTCCTCGACCTTTTCAGGTTCAATAATAAACGCACCTTTTAATTTTGTTTCAGTGAAGATCATGAATAGACATTTACCTCAGGTATGAACGTTACAAACCTTCCACCCCAATCGCGCACAAATGACATTTGTTCCATAATCTCTTTTTTTATGTTCCATGGAAGGATTATAACATAATCCGGTTTGGTTTCTTTTATCTTGTCAGGATGATAGATTGGAATATGTGTCCCAGGAAGAAAATGATCTTGTTTGTGTGGGTTACGGTCGACCGTATAGTCGAGAAAGTCTTTGCCTACACCACAATAATTGAGCAGTGTGTTACCCTTAGCAGGGGCACCATATCCCACTATTGACTTTTCTTGCCGCTTGGCTTGGACCATGAAATCCAAAATATTTAGTGCAGTCGCTTGTACTTTTGTTTTGAAGGACAAGTAGCATTCCAGAGCAGCATAATTTGCTTCTTTCTCGCGCTTAAGAAGCACTGCAACATGTGGAGAAGTTTCTTTTGATTTGTCTTCAGTGTGACAGGCATAAATTCTCAAAGAACCACCATGGGTCTGCAACTCTTCTACATCAAAGATGTTTAAACCATGGAAAGCAAAAATTTTGTTTACGGCTAAAAAGGAAAAATAGGAAAAGTGTTCGTGATAAATGGTATCAAACTGAACATCATCTATCAATCGCATTAGATGCGGGAACTCCATGGTAACAATTCCCAGCGGTTTCAAAACAATCTTTATTCCAGCAACAAAATCATTTAAATCGGGTACGTGAGCTAACACATTGTTTCCAATTAGAAGATCTGCGAAGACGCCTTCAGTTATAAGCTGATTCGCTGTTTGTTTACCGAAAAACTCTACCATTGTCGGAATTCCAATCTTCTGAGCAGCTTTGGCTACATTCTGTGCAGGTTCTATACCCAAAACAGGTAAACCCATCTTTTTAAAATATTGCAAAAGATACCCATCATTACTCGCGATTTCAATGATTCGACTTTCGTCATTAAAGGCGAACCTCTCTGTCATCGATTCAACATAATCCTTCGCATGATTAAGCCACGACTGTGAATAAGAGGAAAAATAAGCGTATTCACAAAAAATGTTATCCGGAGATTGAACTTTAGGCAATTGCACCAAATAACATTTATCACAAACATAGACATGTAACGGATAAAAGGGCTCCATCTGTTGCAATTGTTCCCTATCAATATATGAGTTTGCTAAAGGGGATACACCCAAATCCACAAACGTATGTTTCAAGAAATTCCCACAAAAACGGCATTTCATTTCAATACTTTTTTTCATCCTAAGATATTTTCAGATTTCTTTGTACCAGAATTGTTATTCCGAACATGCATCCATTCAAGATTACTATTTAGTAAACCCTGATTTCGTAAATACAACAAAGCCTTCAATCTTATAAATTTTGAATTGCGGAATTCAGAATCATTAAAACCCATGGCAACAATCCCATCACGTAATTCGTGAATCGACTGTAATAGATCAACTTCAGGTTGATAATTCGAAGCTAATTCATAATATAGATCAAAACTGACTCTATATGATCGTTTATCAGGTTGAGCATTTTGGTTAATATTGATTTTTAATCCAGGAATAACCGTTGCAATAGCCTCAGCCAAATCTTTCACTTGATAGTTTCTGTCATTACTGCCCACATTTACAGCCAGGAAATATCCTCCTCTGGCAAAATCGCGTATGATTGCCCATTCGATGGCCTTTGCCATATCCTTAATATTAATCAAAGGTCTCCACGGTTCTCCATCGCTTAGAATTTTAATTTGTTTCGAAATCACAGCATCGGCAACAAAATCATTTAACACTAAATCTAATCTTAACCTTTCACTCATTCCACAAGCTGTGGCAAATCTGAGGCATGTCACTTTAAATTTTTCATCTGATAATTCCTTTAAATACTTCTCAGTCAGAATTTTTGATTTCGCATAAGCACTAAGTGGATTTAAAGGCGACTTTTCTTTTCTCGGGCCTTCCTCAGAAAATCCATAAACACTGCAACTTGAAGCAAATACAAACCCTTTCACACCGCATATTTTTGCATTTTGTGCCAGTTCAATGCTTGCTTTATAATTAACATCAAAAGTAACCTGTTCGAATCTCTTGCCCATCGGATCATTTGAAATGGCGGCCAAATGAACGATTACATCTATGTCTTCCAGCAGTTGATTGGGAAAGTTTCTAATATCTCCAAAATATTGTACATCAGCTCTACATTCTGGAAGGATATCTGTATTGGTAATAAAA
>Ga0114931_10005139_pt1 | contig 16203 bp, 13 predicted proteins | sample 2SBtaG_FD_89579 | JGI IMG/M metagenome (GOLD analysis project Ga0114931, IMG submission 89579) | Deep subsurface microbial communities from Kolumbo volcano to uncover new lineages of life (NeLLi) - 2SBTROV14_V59a metaG | ecosystem: Environmental > Aquatic > Marine > Volcanic | place: Kolumbo...
AAAGGCGACCAGGTCGGTGAGCGCTTCGTCAAGGTGATGGGCATCGTCGACTACATCACCAAGCCATTCTCACCCGAGGCGATCACTGCGGTGGTGCAACACACCATCTCCAAATACTCCAAGCGCGACTCGTTCCAACAACCGCTGATCAGCGGCGCCAACGAGGATGACGCCGAGCGCGAGGCGGCGCAGGATCTTGCGGAGACACGCAAGCGCGTGCTCACCGACGTGCGCACACGCATCGCCGACGTCGTCGGAGCGCGCGTCGCCGGCTTGTTTTCCCTGGCCACCGCGGCGCACTCCGACGGCGAGGACGCCCCGGATCACGTGTCCACCGACGCCGCCGCGATCGCCGATGCAGCACGCGCCGCGCTCGATGACGACACCCTCGCAGACATCCTGGAAGCAGCGTCAGCGCTGCAACCGATGTCCTTGCGCGGCGAGCTGCGCGTGGTCCCCATCGCCGAGGTTCTGCAGCTACTCGACGTGCAGGAGCAATCGGGCGTGTTGTCGGTGTCGCGCTCCAATGCCAACGTCGAGATCTATTTCCGCAAGGGACGCATCGAGCTGGCCATCGCCACCAACGTGTCCGAAGAGTTTCTGCTCGGCCGCTTCATCGTAGACAGCGAGCTGATGACCCGGCAGGACTTCGAGGGCTTCCTCGACTCGCGAGGCCAGGGCACCAAACTGATCGGCGCGCAGCTGGTCAAGCTCGGCTACTTGAGTGAGAGAGAGCTCGGCAGCGCGCTGCAACGGCAAACCGCGGAGCTCATCTACGAGATCCTGCGCTGGCGTTTCGGCATGTTCTCGTTCAAAGCCACGCGCAACTTGCCGCCCGCCGCGACCGACGCGGCCCTGCAGCTCGACGTCGAAGGCATCCTCATGGAAGGCTTTCGCCGTGTCGACGAGTGGCACCTGATCGAGCGCGAAGTCGACAACTTCGACCTGGTGTTCTTGCGCAACGAAGACGCCGTGGCGCAGATGGGCCGCGGTCGCCTCACCCGCGAAGAGCTCGCCATCCTGGAGCTGGTCAACGGCAGGAACACCGTCAAGGACATCATCCGCAAATCGCGAATGGGCTCGTTCGACGTGTCGAAGATGCTGTTTCGGCTGCTGTCCATCAAGCTCATCCGCCGGCGCGTCATGCCGGTCGCGGTGTAGCCGGTCAGATAGGCCCTTTCAGCTTCCGGTGCGCGGCGCGCGTTTGCTACCCTTGAACCGATGAAGAACGTCATCGTGTTCGCGCTCGACCAGCGTCTGTGCGCGGTCGAATTGCGCTGGGTGCGCGAGATGTTCACCCTGGGCTACGTCACCCCGGTGCCGAGCGCCCCCCGTCTGCTCGACGGCATCGTCAACCTGCGCGGAACGATCACCCCGGTGCTCGATTTGGGCTTGTTGCTCAACGAGGTCGATCCGGACCGGGCCGCACCGACCACGGTGGTGCCCAGGGCACGCCGGGGCAATGGCGCAATCCTGCTGGAAGTCGAAGGCATGGTCGCCGCGTTCCGCGTGAGCAACGTCGAAGAGGTATCGACGCTCAGCCAGGACGAGCAGCCCGACACCCTGATCGATTCCCGCGGCCGCCGGGTGACGCTCATCGACCCGCGCCGGGTGCTCGAACGCGCGCTCGATGCCGTCGGTGACGCCCGCGGACTTCATCCGGGTTTGGTGGAGGCTGCCCATGGCTCATGAAGACGGCTTCGCCCCCGAAGAGCTCGAGATGCTGCGCACGTTCTTCCGCGACGAAGCGCAAGAGAGCCTCGAGAAGATCACCGCGCTGCTGTTGAAGACGACCACCCGGCCCGACGAGGAACAGCTCAGCGTCGTCATGCGCACGACCCACACGCTCAAGGGCTCGGCGGGGACCGTGGCGTTGCCGCACATCGTCGACTTCGCGCACCAGCTCGAAGACCGGTTTGCGGATGTGCGCTCGGGCACCATCGTGTGGAGCGCCACAGCGCTGGATTGCTTCGTCGAGGCGATCGACGCGTTTCGCGGGGTCATCGAGGCCGGCAACGAGCCGGATGAGCTGACGTTGAAGCGACTGAGACAACAGCTCGCGCTGTTGAAGTCGCTGGTGGGCATCGCAACCGAGACCGCAGCCGATGCCGAGAGCGATGCCGAGAGCGAGAGCGAGAGCGAGAGCGAGAGCGAGAGCGAGAGCGAGAGCGAGAGCGAGAGCGAGAGCGAGAGCGAGAGCGAGAGCGAGAGCGAGAGCGAGAGCGAGACCGAGACCGAGGCCGAGACCGGGACCGCGTCTGACGGGACGCCGTTGCCAAACCAGGGCTCGAACGACAGCACGCGGTCCATCGTCGCTGGCGGCTTGAGCGGCCCCTACGTCACGCCGGACAGCCAGCGGGTGCTGCGCGTGTCGCCGCGGCGCGTCGACCGGATGATGGACAGCGTCGGCGAGCTGGTGTTCGATCGCACCCGCATCGAGCGCCGGGTTCAGCACCTGCGCTCGCTCACCCGGGAGCTGGGCGAAACTCGCCAGCGCCTGCGCGACTGCATCGCCGCGGTGGGAGACGACAGCACGGCCACCCAGCTGCAACCCCTGGAGCAGCACCTGGCCACCCAGATTACGCGCCTGTCGGCGGAGACAGCGACACTGCTCGACGACACCGACGCCCTGCGCCGCACCAGCAGCACCCTGCAAGACGGCCTCACCCAGATCCGTATGCAGACGGCCGATTCGTTGATGCACCGCCTGGCGCCGAACCTGCGCAGCATCGCGCGCGCCGTCGGCAAAAAAGTGGAGCTGACCACGGCGGGCGGCGACGTCGAGTTCGACAAGGCCGTCGCCGATCGCGTAATGGATCCGATCGTTCAGCTGCTGCGCAACGCGCTGGCCCACGGCATCGAGCCCGCCTCCGAACGCATCGCGGCCGGCAAACCCGCCGCCGGACAGATCCACATCGAAACCCGCCAGCATACGGGGTTGATCGTGCTGACCGTGAGCGACGACGGCCAGGGCATCGACCCGGCGGCGTTGCGCGCCCGCTTCGTGCAGAGCGGCCGCTGGAGTAAGACCCGCGCGCAGCTGGCAAGCGACGAGGAGGTCTTGCGCAGCCTGTTCGACGCCGGCATGTCGACCCGAGACGAAGCCGACGAGCTGGCGGGCCGCGGCATCGGTCTGGACGCGGTACGTGAGACCATTGCGCGGCTCGGCGGAGAGATCGAGATGACGTCGACGCCGGGCAAGGGCACGTCGTTCACCCTGCGCCTGCCCGTCACCACCGCCGTTGCCCAGGCCATGCTGTTCAAGGTCCACGGCAACGTCTACGCCCTGCCCAATCTGCACGTGCTCGAAACCGCCTATGTCGACCTCGAGCCCGCGCTGACGCCAGCCGGGCAACGCCGGTTGCCAGCCACCATGGAGGTGCGCGAAGAGCACGTACCGCTGCTGTCACTGCAAACCCTGCTCGACTCGGGCATTCGCCCGGACAAGACCGGTCTGCCTGCCATCGTGGTCGACTACGCCGGCAAGCGCTTCGCCCTCACCTGCGACAAGATCGTCGGGCCGCGCCAGATCGTGGTCAAACAACTCGGCCCGCTATTGGCGCCGTTGGCGCTGTACTCCGGCGCGACCATCAGCGGCTCCGGCAAGGTGCAGCTGATCTTGGACACCGCGGCGCTCACCCACCTGGCCTATCCGGGATCCCAACCGATAAAAGCGCCGGCGAGCACCCCGGCGACCCAGGCCCCCGGCCAGGTGTCGGGGCGCGCCCTGGTCGCCGATGACTCCAAAGCCATCCGCGAAGTGATGACACGAATCCTGTCGCGCGCGGGCTACATCGTGGACGTCGCCGAGGACGGTGCCCACGCGCTGGGCATGTTTCGCGAGCTGCGCTACGACATCCTCATCACCGACCTAGAGATGCCCGAGCTCGACGGCTTCGGCCTCATCGAGCAAGTCCGCGCCGAAGACGCGCGCACGCCGATCATCATCGTGTCGTCGCGGGCGACCTCGGCGAACAAACAGCGCGCACGCCGGCTGGGCGTGTTGTCGTTCGTCGCCAAGCCGATCACCCGGCGCAAGCTCGTAGAAGCGCTGCGCCGGATGAGTTAGCGTCGGCGACGGCCATGCATCAAAGCGGCAACCGCGAGGGCCTGGACGCGCTCGTGTCCGCCATGCCGGTCAGCAAAGCGATCGTCGACAGCCTCGACGAGGCCTAGCACCCGATCGCGCCGGCGGGGCTTTCAACGGCGACCGCGTTTGCGCCCTTTGCCTTTGCCCTTGCGGCCCCGGCGCACATCACCGACCTTGCCGCGCCCTTTGCGCGCATCGCCGCGCCCTTTGCGCGTGTCGCGGCGACCGTTGGTGGCACGATTGCGCTCGCCCGGCTTGGCCCTGCCGCCGCGGGCGCGTCTGGCTTTCGCCTGCTCACGGATTGTGCCCCCCGACAAGAACGCAAAGTCGATTCGGCGCCGAGGCACCGAGACGTTGATCAGCTTGACCTGCACGCAATCACCCAGGGCCAACGACAGACCTGTGTTCTTGCCGGTGACGCGCAACGCCAGCGGATCGAACTCGGTGGGCTCGCCCAAATCCTCGCTGCGAATCAGACCTTCGACGAACGGCTCGTCGATCTCGACGAACACGCCGAAGTTGGTCACCCCCGAGACACGGGCATCGAAGCTCTCGCCCAGTTGCTCGCGCATCAGGTACGCGCGATACATGGACACCGCCTCGCGCTCTGCCTCCATGGCGCGGCGTTCGTATCCCGACGCCTCGACCGCCAGCTCGTGCAGCTTGCCTTTCGGCGGCGGCTTCATCGAGCCGCTCCCGCCGGAGGCCTTGCCTTCGCTGTGGAGCTGATGTTTGAGCAGGCGGTGCACCAGCAAGTCCGGGTAGCGGCGAATCGGGGAGGTGAAGTGCAAATAGTTGGGCGACGCCAGCCCGAAGTGGCCCTCGGACTCGGTGTCGTAGGCGGCTTGCTTGAGCGAGCGCAACACCAAAAACGTGAGCGCCTGCGCCGCCGGCAGCTCGGAGATCTTGGCCAACAACTTGCGCAGCCCCTGGGGCTTGTCCGCCTCGGCGGCCGAGATGCGAACGCCGTAGGCACCGAGCATCTCCACCAGCTCCTCGATGCGCTCGGTCTCCGGCGGATCGTGGCGGCGCCACACGCACGCCAGCTCGCGCTCGCGAAAGTGGGTGCCCACCGCTTCGTTGGCGGCGATCATGAACTCCTCGACCAACTGGTAGGCGCGCTTGATACCTTCGGAGCCCTTGGCGCGCACCACGTCGCGCACCAGCAGTGGATCGTCGGCGTCGAGCACCACCTTGGCCTCGGGCAACTCCAGGTCGAGCGAGCCGCGCGCCATGCGTTTCTTGCGCAGCTTTTGGGCCAGCTCGTCCAGCTGAGTCAACGACGGCGCCCAGCCGCGGTAATGGCCGCGCTTGCCGCGAAAGTCGCCGTTGAGCGCCGCGGCCACGCCCGGGTAATCCAGGCGCGCGTGGGAGTGAATCACCGCGGCGGCAAACCCCGTATTGTGCAGCGTACCGCTGCGGTCGTAGTCCATGTGCACGACCATGGCGCAACGATCCACCTCCGGGTTGAGCGAGCATATCTGGGCCGAGAGTTCGAACGGCAGCATCGGTATCACGCGATCCGGCAGATACACCGACACACCGCGGATGGCCGCCTCGCGATCGAGCGCGTCTTCCGGACGCACGTAGTGGGACACGTCCGCCACGGCGACCCACACGCGCACCCGGCCCTCGGGCAAGGTCTCGATGCACAGCGCGTCGTCGAAGTCCCGCGCCGTGACCGGGTCGATGGTCACGAACGGACGGTCGCGCAAGTCGATCCGGTCGGCCAGATCGGTGGGGCGAACCTGTTGCGGGGTGTCCTTTGCCTGGGCCTCCGCCGCCTGGGGAAACTCGGTGGGGATGTCGGCGCAGGCGATGATCTTTTCGATCTCAGTGCGCGGGTCGTCCGGGTCGCCGAGCACCTGGCTCACCTGCGCGACGATCTCGGGCACGACGTCGGTGGGGTACTGGGAAATCTCCACCACCACCGCGACGCCGGCCTTCGCGCCCTTGGTGCCGCCGTCGAGAATGATGTGGCCGTAGGTGGACGCAATCCGCGGATCGTCGGGCTCGACGAACATGTTGCGGCCCGCACGGCGCAGCGTGCCGGTGAGCTTGGCGCGGCCGCGCGACAGCACTTCTTCGACGCGTCCTTCGGTGCCTTTGTAGCCCGCCCACGTGTACACCGACACTTTGTCGCCGTCGAGGGCAGCGCCCCGGTACTTGGCGGGCACGAAGATGTCCTCGCCGACCTCGGTTTGCACGAACCCGTAGCCGGCCGGGTGGACGCTGATGCGTCCGGTGACGAGCGGGTTGTCCACGGTTGGAACGATTACGTAGCGCTTGTTTTCCAGCCGCGCCATCTGGCCGTTGTCCATCATGCGTGACAGCAGCTTGCGCAGTCGGTGCTGGTCCGGTTTGTGGACCCCGAGCGCCTCGGCGAGCTCGCCGAAACGCAGGCCGTCGCCATACGCGCGGCCGAGCGCCGACAGTAGATGTTCAGTTGTAAAACTCATGATTGTCTTTCGTTAGCGAAAGGCTCGCAGCGTTCGATCGTCGCTGGCAGCGAGCAGCATGCCCGAGCCCGACAGCGCCGGGGTCGTGTCCACGTCCCGGGCGAACGAGACGAACCAGCGCAGCCGCCCATCGGGGGATACGGCGTACAGATGGTCGTCCTGAGAGCCAAATAAAATGATGTTGTTGGTCGCGATCGCCGGGCTCGCGTGGATTTTGTCCGCGGCGGCGAACCGCCAGCGCACATTGCCATTGGGCGCGATCGCGTAGAGGTTGTGGTCGTAGGAGCCGACGTAGATGGTGCCATCGGCGCCGATGGCCGGTGACGACCGCACGTCGCTTTGGGTGAGCACCTTCCAGCGCAGGGTGCCGTCGGGTTTGACGGCGTACACCGCATGGTCGTCGCTGCCGAAGTAGACCGTGCCGTCGGCGCCAACGGCCGGCGACGATTCGATGTCTCCGCCGGTGCGAAACTCCCATTTCTTGGTGCCGTCGGGGCGTACGGCGTACAGCGCATCGTCCTGGCAACCGACGTAGACGGTGCCGTCTTTGGCCAGCGCCGGTGCCGTCGGCACGTGGTGGGGTGTGGCGAGTTTCCAGCGCAGGGTGCCGTCGGGCCAAACCGCGTAGACACCATCGCCGCCGGTGTACACCGTGCCGTCAGGCCCGATGGTGGGGCCGCCGTCCACGTCGCAGCGCACGGCCTCGGGGCCGAAGCCTTTGGGCGCGTTGCATCGTCCGACGCGGTACTTCCAACGCAGCTTGCCGGTCTTGCCGTCCACGGCGTAGAGGTGATCGTCATCGGAGCCGACGTACACGGTGCCGTTTTTGGCCACGGCCGGCGTGCTCCAGATCCGGTCGCCGGTCTCGAGCTTCCACAGAATTTTGCCCGCGGCGGAGGCGGCGTACAAATGGTGGTCGTGGGACGTGAAGTAAATGGTTCCATCGGGTCCGATGGTGGGCGAGCCGACTATCGGCTCTTTTACGTGAATCTTCCAGCGTTCGGTGGGGGCTTTGCCGGGCGCCGCACCCGCGAGCCGGCCGGTGTGCTGCGGATTGCCGCCGAACATGGCGAAGGGAGGCGACCCGCCCAGCTTGCGCCGCATCGCTGCGGGCGCTGCATCGCTCACGCTGGCGTGCGGCGATGGCTCGACACACTGGTGTTTGATGCAAATTCGCTCGAGCTTGCAGTCCTTGTCACTGCCACACCCCGCCGAGGCGCTGCGCGACTTGGGGCACCCGAGCAACAGCACCATGGCACACAAACCCGCCAATGCAAGTCCGAGCCGGCACATAGCGGTGCCACATTAACGGGGCGCTACGCCTGGGGCAAATCGTTGCTGAAACGCTCGGCCAGGCGCTCGAAGTAGCGCCGGGTCTCCTCCAGGACCTCGGGATCCTGGTCCGGATACATGCGAATTCCGTAGGCACCACAGGCATCCGTCGTCACCGGCCCCACAGGCAAGCCGCCGACGATTCCCGTTTGCTCGTGGTACAGCAGGGCCAACACCTCTGCATGGCTTTCGGGAACGAGGAACGTCCTTCGCCCGAGGGCAGGTTTGCCGTCTTTGAAACCCTCGACGAGCTTCGCCATCGATTCAAAGTGTTCCACCCCGGGGTACTAAAGTCAAAGCGGAAGTGCATCCCGTGACAACACACGTCGCTGGAATTGTTATTTTTTCTTACCGCGTAGGGAGTGCGGCGCCAGGTGTCGCAGACGGTGCGAAAGGTCACGACAAACGCGCGCCTCGCATGCCCTTCGCCGTCTCAGTCAGGGACCGATAAGGTCGCTTTACCACGCCGTTACTGCGGAGCTTTGGCCATTGAGCCGGGGTTGCCTGGCCGGTCAGCGAAGCCACTCGGCGGGCATGCTCTCATCGATCAGGCGCGCGATGCTGAACACGTGCACGCTCGCGTCACGTGAGATCTCCGACGCGAACGCAGACGGGGCGTACATCCGGGCCACCGACAGCGACTCGGTGTAACGGTTGGACAGCCACATGGCGATGCGCAGATTGATGATTTCTACCCCCGAGCCCATGACGAACACCGGCGCGCGGCTGGCGAACGCGTACTTGTCCTCGAGCTGTTTCCACACGCGCACGTCGCCCACGTTGCCGTCGATGATCTCGTACTCGTACTGGCCCGAGAAGCCGACCTGCTCGTTGAATACGCCGGCGCGCTCGCTGGCCTGCAAGTCGATGAGCACGACTTCGGCCAGGCTGTCGGGCGCGAGCCGCTGCAGCTCATCGAGAATGGTCTGGCCGAGGCGACCGAAGCCCGCGAGCACCAGCAGATCGCGAAACTCGGTGCGCTCGAAATGAGGAAGCAGCTGGGTGTGCACCAGGTGCGACGCGGCCACCTCGTAGGTGTTGAAGATGGTGCAGTGCTGCGCGACCCGGGTGTGCCCCATCAGGCGCATGAAGCGCAGATCCGCGACGTGGACGATCAGGTCCTTGCCAATGTCCGGCGCCATGGACAGAACACTGGTCGCGGCGTCCAGGTTGGCAAAGTCGTCGCCGGTGAACAACAGCACATTGCGCGCTTCCTCCGGGCGCAGCGATGCGAGCAACGTCTGACTGCGCACGTCGCCGATGACGACCGACACACGGTACTTGTACCGCAGCATCTCGCAGCGCGCGGACCCGGCGCGTTGTTCGACCACCACGATCTGGCGGTGTGCGTAAAACTCGCGCAGCTTGCCGATGTACAGCTCGGCGAACCGGCCGGCGCCGCCGACGATGGTGTGGCCGCGCAAATGGCGCAAGCGCCAGCGGTCGGGATTGATCGCGCGCAACACACCTTCGATGACCGCCGACGTGGTGATCGCCGGCGCGACGAAATACGCGATCCACAAAAGCGCGCGGGCGATGGCGGGGCCACCGGTCGGCATGCCCAGGTCCATGCCGCCGAGCACGAACAGCCCGACGGTGTAGTACAGCTGCGACAGGATCGACTGGTCCGGAATGGTCGGACGCTCCGCGGCGCCGGCGCCCAGCCAAAATCCGGCGAGGCCGCAGCCGAACGCGAACGCGAAGATCAGGGCGCGCCAAAACACCCAGCGAAGGCGGCGAGACCGCTGCAGTTCGGCCAACTCGGGCATGTCCGTTGGCAGAGTAAACCATCTGTGACACCATGCGCGCGATGGCGCACATCGACTTTTACTTCGACTTCAGCTGTCCATACGCCTACATCGGATCGACCCAGATCGCAGCCATCGCCCAGCGTCATGGCGCTTCGTTGACCTACAAGCCGATGTTGCTCGGCGGCGTGTTTCGCAGCACCGGGCTGGACGGGTCGCCGATGGAGAGCCACTCGCCCGCCAAGGCGCGACACAACGCCCTGGACATGATGCGCTGGGCCGACCACTTCGGCATCGAGCTGACCTTGCCGCCGAGCCACCCGATGCGCACGGTCCGCGCCCTGCGCGCCCTGTTGGCCATCGACGAAGCCCACTGGCCCGCGGCCATTGCCGCGCTGTATCGCGCCTACTGGGTGCGCAACGACGACATCACCCAGCCACAGGTCATCGCCGCGGCGCTCGGAGAGGCCGGCGTAGAGGCCGGCGCGATCGACACGGCCCTGGCCGCCAACGACGACCCGGCGATCAAGGCTGTGCTGCGCGAGCGCACCGACGAAGCGGTCGCGCGCGGCGTGTTCGGCGCACCGACGATCTTCGTGTCCGCCCAGGACCAGGCAGAGCCGATCATGCTGTGGGGACAAGACCGACTGCACATGGTCGAGGCGGTGCTGGGAGGCTGGCGGCCTGGGCACAGCACGGCGCCTCGCACCGAGCCGAAACCAACGACGGCGGACAGTCCCTGCGAGCTTCACTACTGGTACGACTTTTCCAGCCCGTTTGCCTACCTCGGGTCGACTCAGGTGGAACGCATCGCGGAGCAGACCGGCGCCAAGATTGTGTGGCGTCCGATGTTGCTCGGCGCCATCTTCAAACAAATCGACCAGGCCAACGTGCCGCTGTTCGCCATGGCCGATGCCAAGCGCCGCTACCTCGGTCTGGAGCTCGGCTACTGGAGCTCGTATTGGCAGGTGCCGTTCCAGTTCACCGCGCGGTTCCCGATGAACACCGTCACCGCCCTGCGCCTGGCGCTGCTGGCCGGCGACGATATCGCCGCAGTCAGTCACTCGCTGTTCCGCGCGTTGTGGGTCGATGACTGCGACCTCAACGATCCCGACGTGCTGGTCGGAATCATGAACGACCACGGCTTCGACGGCGCAGCCATGTTGGCCCGCACCAAAGATCCGGCGACCAAACAACTGCTCATCGACAACACCAGCGCAGCCCTCGAAGCCGGCGTGTTCGGCGCGCCGACGAGCATCGTGCACGGCAACGGCGCGCCGATGCTGTTTTGGGGACAGGATCGTTTGGAAATGGTGGCCGACGCGTTGCGCGGCTGGCGCCCCAGTTGCGGGTGAACCAATGACTGTTGCGCTCACGTTCGGCTGTATCGCCGCGCTCGCCGTCCTGGTCTGGTCCGAGCACACCGGCAATTTGCGCGCGCGCTACATTTCCAAGCCATGGGCGTCCGCGTGCTTCATCGCCGTCGCTGCCGGCGGCGGCGCCCTCGACCACGGTGTCGCCGGCTACGGCATGTGCGTGGTCATCGGCCTGATCCTCGGCGCCGGCGGCGACGTGGCGTTGATGTTTCGCGGCCGCAAGTCGTTCTTGATCGGCCTGGCGCTATTTCTGCTCGGCCACCTGGCATATGTGGTCGCGTGCAGCCAGGTGCTGGGACCGGCGCACTGGCTCAGCGCCTGGATCGCGGTGGGGGTCGTGTTCGGCGGCGGCATGCTGGTGTACATGTGGCCGCACCTGGGATCGATGCGCATCCCGGTCATCACCTACACCGTCGTGATCATGCTGATGCTCGTGGGCGCCATCTCGGTGTGGCGCGCCGATACCGAGCTATCGGCCAAAGCGAGTCGACTGCTGGTGATCGGTGCCGGCCTGTTCGCCGCCTCGGACGTGGGCGTGGCGCGCCAGCGCTTTGTCACCGAGTCGCTGGCCAACCGCGCACTGGGGCTGCCCGCCTACTACGCCGGTCAGCTGTGCATCGCGTGGAGCGCGATCGTTTCTTCGTGAACGACGCGTGCGCTACAGACCGCGGGCCCGGCGCTGCCGCTTCACTTTGGCGCGGTTGCGGCTGCGTTTTTTGGCCGCGCGCTGCTTCGCCTTGCGGCGACGGGTGCGCAGAGCGCGCTCCTGGCGGTACTTGGGCCGGTCTTTGAGGCTGCGTCTTGAACGTCGAGTGGCCATGATCGTTAGTCTTCCTGTCGAAGAGCCCCGCATCCTACGGAGATTCGGAGCCACGTCAACCCCCTGACCGGGTCCCAATTCGATGAAGTTTCGCGGTATTGGGGAAAAGCTATTCAGATTCGGACACTTGAGGGGGTGGTGCCTGTCCCTCGATGCCGGATCTTGCGTGGACAACAGCGGCGCAGCAAGAGTCGCTCCACACGTTGACGGTGGTGCGGGACATGTCGAGCAGGCGATCGACGGCGACGATGACGATGACGGCGTCGGTGGGTAGACCCACGGCGTCGAGCACAATGACCATCATGACCAGGCCGGCGTGGGGGATGCCGGCGGCGCAGACCGAGGCGGCCAGCGCGGTGGAGGAGACCAGGAATTGCTGGCGCAGACCGCGGTCGGCCAGGGTCTGAGAGATGAACAGCACGGCCACCGCTTCGTACAGCGCGGTGCCGTCCATGTTGATGGTGGCGCCCAACGGCAGGGTGAACGAGCTGACTTTGGGTGAGATGCCGGCGCGCTCTTCCACGCACTGCATCGTGAGCGGCAGGGTGCCGTTGGACGACGCGGTGGAAAACGCGGTGAGTAGCGCCGGTGTCATGGCGCGTGCGTACTCCCACGGCGAGCGGCGGGCGAACACCCACACGATCAGTGGCAGCGTGATGCAGGCGTGGAACAACAGCGCCAGCATCACCGTGAGCATGTACATCCCCAGATCGCCGACCACGGCGAGTCCGCCCTTGGCAGCAAAGCCGATCATCGCGCCGAAGATGCCGTAGGGCGCCAGCGAGATCACGAACCCGGTCATGCGCATCATCACTTCGAATAACGATTCGAAGAACTGGGACAAGAAGCGACCGTGCTCACCTCCAGTCACCTTGATGAAAATGCCCAGCATGATGGCGAAGAAGATGATCGCCAGGATGGTCGCGTTGCTGGACGCAGCCTGGACGACATTCTGCGGCACCATGCGCTCCACCACGCGGACGATGGCGTTGATGCCCGAGGCCTTGGCAGCGTCGGCCTTGCTCTTGGTGTCCTTTTGTTTGGATTCGGACGTGCTGGTCTTGCTCGCGGCGACGAGCTTGTCGTAGCTGACGCCGCGCCCCGGGCCGACGAAGTTGACCATCGTGATGCCGACGGTGATCGCCAGCACGCTGGTGATCAGGTAGTAGCCGAACGTCCAGCCCGACATCCGCCGCAACCCGGACATGCCGGGCACGCCGACCACGCCGGTGATCAGCGACGAGAAGATCAGCGGCACCACGAGCATCTTGAGCAAGTTGAGGAATAGATCGCCGAGGAAGCCGCCAAATCCGCTGATGTGGTCGACCCACTTGGCCGACAGCACACCGGAGCTGCCGAGGCGATCGACGAGCACACCCAGCGCCAACCCGGCGGCGATGGCGATGAGGATCTGCCAGTGCAGGCCCAGACCCTTGCGCTTGGTCTCCCCCATGAGTCGCCGAGCATAGCCGGATGGCCTTGCTCATTAAAGCCGTGGTGCCGATTATACGCAGGTTGACCAGGCGCAGCAGAAACTTGTTGATCGGCATCGCGCTGGCTTCGCTGTGCGGTATCGGCGTCGCTGCGGCCGATATGAGCAATGCAGCGATCGCCACGGCGGCGATCACCGGGTTGTGCGCGGCCTGGTGGGTGCTCGAACCGATTCCAATTCCGGTCACGTCGTTGATCCCGTTCGCCGCGTTTCCTCTCTGCGGTGTGTTGAGTCACCGCAAAGTCGCCACCGCCTACGGCGACTCGATGATTCTGCTGCTCATGGGTGGCTTCATGTTGTCCACCGCCATCGAGCACACCGGCGTGCATCGCCGCATCGCTCTCGGCATGGTGCGCCTCACCGGCGGCACCGGCCGGCGCACGGTGCTCGGCTTCATGCTCGCCAGTGCCATGTGCAGCATGTGGATCTCGAACACCGCGACGGTGCTGATGCTGCTGCCGGTCGCGCTGGCAGTCATCGACAGCCAAGACGGCGAGCGGCTGGCGTTCCCGCTGCTGTTGGGGATCGCCTACGCCGCCAGCGTCGGCGGCATGGGTACGCCCATCGGCACGCCCCCCAACCTCATCTTCATGAAGATCTACCAGGACCACACCGGCAAGACGATCTCGTTCTTGCAGTGGATGACCATCGCGTTGCCCGTGGTCGTGGTGTTCGTGCCCATCATCTGGCTGTGGATCACGCGCTCGCTGCGCGGCGTGCCCGCGCCCCAGTTGCCGGCGACGGGTCGGTGGACCCAACCGGAAAAGCGCGTGTTGATCGTCTTTGCCCTGACCGCGGCGGCGTGGGTGTTTCGCCGGCAGCCGCTCGGTGGCTGGAGCGGTCTTTTGGGTGTGACCCAGGCCGGCGACAGCACCGTCGCCCTGGCCGCGGTCGTCGTTTTGTTCTTGGTGCCCAACGGCGAAGGCGAAGGCGAGGCGCTGCTGCGCTGGGACAAGGCGCGCGACATTCCGTGGGGCCTGCTGCTGCTGTTCGGCGGCGGAATCGCCATCTCACAGGCGTTCGACGCCTCCGGCCTGTCGGCCAAGCTGGGCGTTGCCCTCGCCGGACTGTCTCACTGGCCCGCGCTCGCCATCATCTTCATCATCAGCCTGGCGGTGACATTCATGACCGAGGTGACCAGCAACACGGCCACCACCAATTTGCTGATGCCCATTTTGGCTGCGGCGGCCGTGGCGGCAAACGTCGACCCCATGCTGCTCATGGTTCCGGCCACGATGAGCGCCAGTTGCGCGTTCATGCTACCGGTTGCCACCGCTCCAAACGCAATCGTGTCCGGCGCCGGCGTACCCACGGCGCGCATGGCGCGCGAAGGCGTCGCCCTCAACATCATTGGCGCCGTGGTCATCACGACGATTTGTTGGTTGACGCTGTGAAATCTCTTACACTTACAAAATGCGCACGTCTCAAAATGTGGCGTAACCGATATCGGTATGGAGCGTATTAGAATGCGAGCCGTCTGAATGGGCGCCGAGGAAACTGAGTTGATGGCGCAATATTGCGATGGGGATGGGGCTGCGTTTCGCAGGCTTTATGCCCGGGTTGCGCCGCGTCTACTCAATTACCTGATGCGCATGACCCGAGACCGCGCCTCGGCCGAGGACCTTTTGCAGCACACATTTCTCAAGATTCACCGCGCGCACAGGGCCTACGTCGCAGGCGCCGATCCAGTGCCGTGGGTGTACGCCATCGCGCACCGCACGTTTTTGGACGAGGCACGGCGAGCCAAGCGCGCCAAGGTCCGCGTGGCCGCCACCGCCGATTCGTTGCCGGAAGTTCGCGCCCACGTCACTGGCAAACCCGAAGCGCAGGTGGACGAACCGGCCAACCCGGAGCTCACCCGCGCCGCACTGTCCGCCCTCGATACCTTGCCGCCCAACCAGCGCGAGGCGCTGGTGCTCACCAAGCTCAACGGCAAAACGATCGCCGAAGCGGCGATCATTGCCGGCACGACCCCGGGCGCGATGAAGCTGCGCGCCCACCGCGCCTACGTCGCCCTGCGCAAGCTGCTGGGTGAGCAAAAGAAGGCGGCATGATCTCCGAAGAACGCCTCGACGCCAGCCTGCGCGAGCTCGGCGAAGCCGACATCCCCGTCCCGGACGTCGGCGACGAGCTGGCCAACGAGCTCGAACAGATGCACAGCGCCCGACCGCGCAGCCCGGGTCGCGAGCTGTTGCTGTTGGCACTGGTGTCGCTGATGTACGTCGGCACCCTGTTGGGCGCGCTGCGCTTCCGCCCCGATTTGACCGCCCTGCCCCGGCTGTGGCTCATCACCTATGTGGCCGCGTGGGGTCTGAGCTTTTTGGCCCTGGCGTACGTGGTGCTCGTTCCGGCCAAAGGCCGCATCATCCCCAACTGGCGGCTCGGACTGCTCCTCGGGCTCGGTGCCGAGGTCGGCTTCATCGTGGCCGGGCTGTTTTTGGCGCGCAGCGTACCCGGGGTTAGTCACGTGTACCCGGCGACCATCGAAGACCTGGCCGCGCATGGCTACCACTGTCTGACCCTCGGTGTGATCACCGCGCTCGTCCCCGCCGCGCTCGGCGTGGTGTTCTTGCGCGGAGCCGTGCCGGTGGGCGATCGCTCCGCCGCGGCCGCACTCGGCGCCGCCGGCGGCTGTTTGGGCGGCATGATGCTCCACCTGCACTGCCCAATTTCCGGCTACCTGCACCTGGGCCTGATCCACGGCGGCGTGGTGATCCTGGCGTCGCTGCTGACTGCGCTGATCGCGCCGCGGTTCTTGTCACCCTAGTCCTCAAACAAGCGTACATCGATGCGCTTGTGCGACGAAAGACCGGCGGAGGGCGGCGGGCGCACAAGTGGCGTCCGGCAATGCCGGCCAAGGGTTCCCGTTGTCAGACGTGTCATGAA
>Ga0114931_10005140_pt1 | contig 16202 bp, 20 predicted proteins | sample 2SBtaG_FD_89579 | JGI IMG/M metagenome (GOLD analysis project Ga0114931, IMG submission 89579) | Deep subsurface microbial communities from Kolumbo volcano to uncover new lineages of life (NeLLi) - 2SBTROV14_V59a metaG | ecosystem: Environmental > Aquatic > Marine > Volcanic | place: Kolumbo...
GCAGCTAGAGCGGCGGCTAATGTAAATGAAAATAAACACTTAGAGTTTTTACTCTTTGAATTAATTAAGCTTATAGCTATTGATAAAGGCTATAGTATAGCTGCCTTGGAGGTTTTATATGGAAAAAACTAATAAAGAACAAGAGATGGAAGATATGGCCGAATTAGAACGAGAAGTTCGGCACATTCCTAAAGTAGAAGAAAATATAGAGACAGAAGTTACTACTATAGCAAAAGAAGAAGAGCGTACTGGAGAAAAGATTGAAACGCCTCCTACCCCAGAAGAATTAGTAGCTAAATCTAGTATGTCAATTATTATGAATAGGAAACACTTAAATACTTTACTACCCAAATTAGGTAAGAAAGCGATGCAACGAGTAATAATGGCTTCTATGGACTTGCCAGCCGAAGGAATTAAAGTAAAATTAGTAAAAGAAGAAGAAAAATTAGCTTTTCGCTTGTGTCAGAGCATACAACGTGCTATGTTTACTGTAATGTTCTACCACACTAGCGAACAGATAATGGAGAAACATAAACAAAAAATAAATAAGGAGAAAGAAGAATGTCAAACGGACAAAGAACCTACACAGAATTCGCAGTTGGATGGCTCAGAGAAGGTAAAAAAGGAGAGTACATCTCCTCAGTTGCCAACGGAGAGCGACAAACTGTAAAGCTTTTGGTAGAGGATGAAGGAGGAAATATCATTCCTCTGAAAAACTTTGCTGTATTCTTTAATGATAAAAAGAATCCAAAAGCGCCAGATGTCTCTTTTGTTTACAGCACAGAAGAATAGTAATAATTAAATTAGGGAGCAGAAAATGAATAGGAATAAAGTACAAGTAGGTAAACAAAATTCAGCCAAACAAGTATTGCAAAGCAAAGGTTTTGTGCGCTTATGTGAAACGGTAGCCACTAAAGGACAATTAGTGGCTTTAGATAGTGATGCTATTAAAAACATTACTAAAAAAGGGTCTGATAAAGACTGGTATACTTCTTTATATTATTATGGTCAAGATGCTATGCAGCACTATAAAGCTAATAATAATAGTATGAAAGGTTATAAAGGCTCGGCCTATTCAAATAAACTGCTCTTTGATTTTGATAGTGAAAATGATCCATTCAAGGCAAAAAGTGATGCAGTAACTCTATTAGAACGTCTGCAAGAAGAAGGAGTTAAAATAGCAGAATCTTGTCGAGTTTATTTTTCAGGTAATAAAGGGTTCCATGTAGAAGTTGTAGTAAATAAAGCTTTTACTCCAGAGGAACTAAAACCTATCTGTAAAAACTTAGCGGCAGATTTAAAGACTTTTGATACATCTGTATATAATACTACTAGATTAGTGCGACTGGTAAATACCAAACATGCTAAATCTGGGCTCTATAAAATAGAATTACACCCCGATGATTTACTAGAACTATCTATAGATCAGATTAAAGAACGGGCACAAAAACCAGTAGTATATCCAGATTTTGAATTAAAACCCGTAGAAAACCTAGACTTCATTAAGAAGTATCAAGGTACTATGTCACTTTATGCTAAGCCAGTGATCGTTGATTGCGAGGATACTGATGGTATTAGAGGTCTAGATATTATAGACTTTACTAAAATTCCTAGAGGTATGCCTCGTTGTATTTATGCTCTTTCCCAGGGTATTATGATGCCTGGGGAGAGAAATCATTTATTTTTTAGATTAGCCGCCTATTATAGAAATCAAGGTATGACTAAAGACGTTTGTTATAATACTTTTAAAGGTATAGCTAGAGAAAATAAACGTATATATACAGATAGCGAGCAAGTTTCTAAAGATGAATTATGGAATACTGTTATTAATAGTGTTTATGGAGAAGGTTGGAAACAAGTACCTGGAGCTATCGGTACTGACGAACAAAATGAGTTACTAGAGAAATATTGTAAGGCAGTAGGAGAGCATACAGATAAACGCTGTATATTACACAGTTCTGCTGCTAAACCTAAAGTTGTTAAGATTGATGATGTCTTTGAAGACTTTATGAAATACACTGATAAATTTGACCAAAATACTGTTAAAACAGGTATTGGTTTTATTGATAATAATATGAGTATTTCTACTGGTACTACTACTTTATTAGTAGGGGCTTCGGGCTCAGGCAAAAGTTCTCTAGCACTTAATATCATGGAAAATGCTAATGCTTTAGGACAATATACTATTTTTTTCAGTCTTGACATGCATAAAAATCTAGTATATCTAAAGTTAGCTCAAAAGGTAACCAATTATAAACAAAAAGATCTTTTAGAAATATTTAAAACTAAAGATCCTCGTGTTACAGAAATTAAAAAAACTGTAGCTGATAAATATGGAAAAACTTTCTTTGATTTTAGTCCAGTTTTATCTCTTGAACAAATGAGAGATAGAATTTTAGATATTCAAGATAAAAATGGAGTTGATATAAGATTAGTTGTTGTAGATTATGCAAGTCGTATTGATGCTCCTAATTCAGATATTTATAGTAAAGCAAGACATAATGCTTTAATGAGTACTGGTACAGCTATTGATACTGATGCAGCATGGTTAATCATATCTCAAGTATCTAGACAAACAGGAGATGGTTGTACTCCAATTAGAACTAAACGAGCAGCGAAAGATTCAGGAGACTGGGAAGAAACGGCAACTAATGTAATAACCTGTTGGAGACCTTATATGGGCGATCCTAATAGAGATGATGTTATGAGATTATTTTTAGCCAAAAATCGTATGGGAAGAGAATTAGAACAAGTTTTAGAATGGAATGGAGCCAAAGGCTTAATATGTGACATGAGTCAAGAGTACTTAGCTATGTATGAAGATGAACGAGGTGACGAAGCGGAACGTGAATACCGAAAATCTCGTTATGACTCCAAGTTCAAAAAAGACTAAGCCAAAAAACTGCTCCCTAAGCAAGTTGGATAGTCTTTTGAGGGGCCGAGAGGCCCTTATTTTTTAAGGAGATAATATGAGTTTCAAAGTAATGCTAGCTCCAAGTAAAATACCACAAATAGAAAATCTAGTATATCCTTTATTGGTACAACCTAAATTAGATGGATTTAGATGTGTATATGTTGATGGTCAATTATTGAGTAGAACTGGTAAACCTATGGGAAATAGTAGTTTAGCGGGACATTTTAACACAAAAAATTTTCCAAAAGACAAAATAATAGATGGGGAATTATATATGCATGGTCTTCCTTTTCCTAAGCTGTCTAGTATACTACGTAAAGACAAAGCTGATATTCCAGAAGGTCTTAGATTCAATGCTTATGATACTATGAGCCTTGAGGAATGGAACAAGCGCCAGTGTAAAGGGATTTATAGCGACAGAATTAGATGGGTTCGTGAACTAATCAATGATAAGATAGCTAATTATAAAAAAGTTATTGACACTCCTACAGATTTGTGTAATACTCCTAGTGAGGTAATGTCTTTGTATAATAAGTATCTTGCTAAAGGCTATGAAGGTGTTATGCTTAAAGATCCTAATGGACTATATAAGTGGAAGCGAGTAACAATGAACTCAGGTGAAATGTTAAAACTAAAACCTTTTAAGTCCATCGACTTACCTATAAAGGAAATATATGATGGAGAGAAAAGTTTCACAGGTATGGCTGGTGGCGTGGTTTGTACTTATAATGATCATACCATTCGTATTGGTAGTGGGTTTAATGTTGCTACTAGAAAAGCAATGGCCAAATCACCCAATGAGTTTATCGGCAAAACAATTGAGATTCAGTATTTTGAAGAGACTGAGGAAGGAGCACTTAGATTCCCTACCTTTGAAAGATTTAGACCAGACAAGGATAAACAATGAGAAAGAGATTTGATAGAGAACTATACGAAAAGTATGATAAATTAGCTAAAGATAATGTTATAAAATTGGTAGATAAAAGAAAATATAAAATAATAGAGAATCCAAAAAAAAGAGGTGTAGACTTATTAGTATATAAAAAAGGTATACACATATTAAACATAGAAACCGAGATAAAAAAATTATGGAAGGGTAAAGATTTCAAATATACTACAGTACAATTACCAGAGCGTAAAGAAAAATTTGCAAAATTAGAAGTGCCCACTTTATTTATCATGTTTAATTCAAATCAAAAAAGTTATTTAGTAATTAAAGATAAAGACTTGTTAAAATCTCCAAAAGTTGAAGTACCTAATAAGTATGTATATCGAGGAGAGTATTTTTTTCAAGTACCTTTAAAAAATGTTTACTTTAATAATATAAAAGCAGTACTTGAGGAGGTATTGAATGGATAAACCAACTTTTGAAACAACCCCAACTCTAAAGCCACAAGAAAAACCAAATAATATTAATGAGGAAAGAGTGGAGGCTGGAGTTATTTGGGAAAATAGATCAAAAAAATCTAATAGTAAATACATGAATATTATTTTTAGTTTACCCAAATCTAAGCTACAAGATATTATAAATAATTCTGATCAAGATGAAAATGGCAATGTGAAATTTGGCTTTGTAGCTTTTCCAAATAAATTGCAAGATGGAATATCTAATCGCCCAGCTTTTAGAATTTATCAAAATATTAAAATTAAAGAAAATACGAAAACAAGAACTTTTAGTACTAAAAAAACTTCTTCCCTTAATGTTGAAGAAGTTTCTGAATGAGGGATAGTTTAAATATGAGCGTCACCTGCGGCCCTGATAATAAAGCCTTCCTCTAATAGAGGTATAAGGGTTAGAGTAAGTTTGGCCAATTTACAAAAGTGAGTGAGGTTGGTAGGCTACTACCACTTTTTGAAGGAGATAAAATGAATATATTATTTTTAGATTTAGAAACAACAGGAACAAATCCAGATGTGCATTCAATAATACAAATAGGAGCCGCTTTATTCGTAGAAGGTAAAAAAGTAGATCAATTTAAGATTAATCTAGCTCCTAGAGAAAATTCTATTACAGATTTAGGTGCTCTAAGAGTTAATAAAAATAGTTTAAGTGCTTTAAATAGTAAGAATGATAGAAAAACTGCCTTTATAAAATTTATAGACTGGATTTTATCCTTGAATCTAAAATATGAAGGACAGTTAATTATTTGCGGTCACAACGTGCATTTTGATTTGAGTTTTATTAAGTCAACTTTAAAAGAATATAACATAGAAGGTTGGGATTCTGTAGTCTCTTATAGAATACAGGATACTAATACTATAGGTAGATTTTTAATTAATAATGGGTTACTTCATATACCAAAATCACAAAAAGGCGGAGGTTTAGAAAAACTGGCTTTAGCTTTAGGTATTGAAGTTAGAGATAGAAACCTACATGATGCTTTAGAAGATGTTAAACTTACAGCAGAAGTTTACTATGAACTTAGTAACTTTGTGAGGGAATTAAGTGGCAGGCAAAACACGACAATCTAAAACAGAATTAGAGTCCTACTTAGTCTATGGTATAGATGAGCAGAACCGAAGAGTTAATTTCGGTATGGACTTAGTTACTTCTGACCCTGATGATGTTGGAGGATTCACTCAGTGTTCTTGTGAGTATGCTATTAGAGCTATAGAGAGGATGACTATTGATCATCCTAAAACTCCTATAGAAATTCACATGAACTCTTATGGAGGAGATCCTTATGCGATGTTAGCTTTATATGATGTGATTCATACGTGTACTTGTCAAATTAAATTCTTTGGCAAAGGCGCTATTATGAGTGCCGCCACTTGGATTATGGCAGGGGCCGACGAGAGACATTTATATCCTAATACTAGAATTATGATTCACAATGGCTCCGCAGAACATTGGGGTAAAGTTACTGATATAGAAATTTCAGTAGAAGAAGAAAAATTCTTACAAAAAAAACTAGAAGAAATTTATACAGAAAATTCTCGTATGCCATTTGATTTCTGGCATGAAGTGTGTAAAAGAGACTTATATCTAAGTGCAGAAGAAGCTATACAACTAGGATTAGCAGATAGAATTGTACATCCTAAAAAGAGAGGTAATTTCCGAAAGATTAGACAGGCACATTTACAGCAAAAAATGGATAAAAGAAAAATAAGTAGATTAACTAAAAAATTGTTAGATAGAATCCAAGCTACACCCAATAAATTAGAAATAACTATCAATGAGCCTAAAGTGGAGCCTATTGACGATAGTCTGACTATAGAACCTATGCCAGACAAACAACCAGAGGTAAATAAAGATGAATAAATTTTATATAACCTGCTCTTGTTCTAGTCCTGATCATGAAGTTATTATTATGATAGATAATGATAGTGGAGAATTATATATGTATACTCAGTTACATTATCAATCTTTCTTAAAGAGATTAGTCATTGGCTTAAAATATATTTTTGGAGCAAGAGCTAGTAATGGAACAGGTCATTGGGAAGAAACGCTTCTAATGCAAGATCAAGTAGTAGACTTAGCTCAAAAACTATTAACTAATATTAACTTGAATAGTATTTCAAATGCTGGTAGAAGAAAGTTAATACTTGGGGTTAAAGAACTTAGAGAAAAGGGATTACCTCACGAAGAAGATATGAAGAAAAACAATGGTTGAATTTCTAGGTTGGCTTGGTAGTTTTTGTTTCGCAATTAGTGGAATGCCTCAAGCTTATTTATGTTATAAACAAGGTCATGGAGTAGGCATATCTAAATTATTTATCTGGATATGGCTATTTGGTGAGTTATTTACTATACCTTATATATATTTCAACTATGGATTTGACCCTGTTATATTTTTTAATTTAATTTTTAATACATTTTTTATTACAGTTATACTACGTTATATATATTTTCCTAGGAGCCAATAATGCACGACTTTGAGACACACATAATTACTAATATGTCTTTATTTAATAGGCTTAAAGATTATGAATCAAAGTTAGACGAAGACTTGCCCTTAGTATATGATGTGGAAACTGACAGCAAAGAAGAAATGTTAGCAAATCTTTATGGATTTGGAGTGTGTTTTAGCGATAAAAAAGCCTTCTATATTCCTTGGAGAAAACAAGATGGAAAGTTTTGGTGGACAAAAGAACAAGCCAAAGAGATTGAATACTGGTTACATGATACTGTATGTCGTAGAGGAGTAGTAGGACATAATATTATTTATGATATATTAGTTACTGAGAAAAATTTAGGTTATAACTTTGAAGATCATATAGTAGCCGATACTATCTTAATGAAACATACTCTAGAAGAAGAACCTCCATTTGCATTAAAAGAGATAGCAGTAAAAGAATTGGGAGAATGGGCAGACAAAGCTCAGCAAACACTAAAAGATGAAGTAATAGCTGCTGGAGGGAAATGGAAGAAATCTGAAAAAGAAATGTACTTAGCTTCTACAGAAACTCTTGGAGAATATTGTTGTTGGGATGTAATCCTAACTAAATTATTATATGATATATACCATCAACGTATAGTAAAAGAAGGTTTAGATAAACTCTTTTATGAAGAAGAGGTTATGCCTCTTTATAAAGAAGTAACTATTGATATGAAACGCCGAGGTTTTACTGTAGATGTAGATTATTTTCTTAGATTAAAAAGATCTATAGAAAGTGAATTAAATATAATAGAACTTAATATGTATAGAGAAGTAAAAGAATCTGTACAAAATTTTGAAAGAAGTCTTCTAAATAAAGAATTTCCTATAAAAAAGACTGGTAACTTCCCTAAAGTTCTAGCTCAAATTATTGGAGCCCCTTTACCACAGACCAAAGCAGGTAAAATTACGATGGCAGCCAAGGCTCTACAAAAACAAAAAGAGGCTACACCTCAATTCGATTTCTTCTATGACTGGGTTCTAGGAGAAAGACTTAATCTATCTATAACTCCTGTAGAACAAGTGATACTTGAACCTTCTGAAATATTTGGTATAGGTCCTAAACTATCTGACGAAGAAGCTATACTATTAGAAACCCAAAAGAAAATGTGGGAGATTAAATATAAAACTCATAGAGTATTTAATTTTAGGTCAAATGACCACTTATCTGAATTGTTTTTTAATATAAAAGGACTTAAACCTCTAGAAAAAACTCCTGGAGGTAAATCTAAAATAAATGATACATTTATTGAATTAGCAGCTAAAAAAGATACAGTAGCAGAAAAACTATCTGTATATAAAAAACTAAATAAACTACTATCTACTTATGTAGAGGGTATTCTAGCTAGACAAATCAATGGAGTAATATATACTAGTATGTTACAATTTGGTACTACTAGTGGTAGATTTAGTAGTAGAAATCCAAACTGTTTAAGTTTAGATACGGAGATTTTAACGGATAGTGGTTGGAAGAAATATGATAAAATAAATTATAATGCTAAAGTAGCAACTTTTGATGGAAAAAAAGTTATATTTGATAAACCTACTAATATTTATCTTTCAGACAATTCTCTAAAAACTATTATAAATATAAAAAATCAACATATTGATATGAAATTAACAGATAATCATAGAGTAGTGTGGCAAAATAGAAAAACTTTAGAAATAAAAAAGACTGTAGCTAGTAAATTTCCTAAAGATGGTAGAATTTTACATGGAAATTATTATAATTCAAAAGAACACGGTTATAATAAAAATTGGCTAAAACTTTTAGTTGCTATTCAAGCCGATGCTGAAATTAGAAGGGATACTAATAAAATAAGATTTAAATTCACCAAAAAAAGAAAATTCGATAGGTTACTTGAGATACTAGATAATTTTAAATATTCAAAAGAAATAAAAATAAAGAATAATATTTATGAGGTTAAAATTTCTGGAATCAAAAATGCAGTTTTAGATATATTAACTTACTCAAAGACTTTTCCTGCGAGATGGATAACTTTAGGAAAAAATGAAAGATCTACAATTTTAAATGAGATTTTTTATTGGGATGGCTTGTATGGCAGCCAAAGAAATTATAGCTCAAATAATGAAGATAATGTAGATTTAATACAAGCATTATGTAGTTTACATGGTTGGAGAGCGCACAAAAGAATTTATAGATCATTATTAAGTAAAAGTAATAATTATCAATTAGATATCACTCAAAAAAATTATTCTGGATCAATAAATTCAAAAATTACGTCTAATTTGAGTAGAGAAAAAGTTTGGTGCGTAACTGTTAATAGTGGCATGATATTAGTAAGGAGAGGTTCTGATACTTTTATTACTGGAAATTGTCAAAATCTACCAAGACCTATTGAAGAGAAGGAGGCTAGAGAATCAGGAATATCTCCTACAGTATTAAAATATGGAAATTCTATACGAGCAGGATTTATAGCTCCTAAAGGCTATAAAATTGTGGATGCTGACTATTCTTCTTTGGAACCTAGATGTTTCTCATTTATGAGCGGCGATGATGGGCTTAAGGATGTTTATAGTAGTGGAGAAGACTTATACTCTAGGATTGCTATTGATGTGTTTAAGGTTGAGAATGTTAGTGCCGACCCTGCTGATGAAAACTATCTAAAGAAAGTACATCCTGAACTACGTCAAAGAGTAAAAAAATTCTGCTTATCGGTGCCGTACGTTGCAGAAGAAAGTCGTATTTCAAAGGAGATGGGAGTAAGTTGGAAAGAAGCTCATGATATTATACAAGCATATCTTAATGCTTATCCCAACCTTAAAAAATATATGGCTGTATGCAATTATGAAGCTAAACATAAAGGATATGTAAAAACCGAGTTCGGTAGAGTGCGTCACTTAGCTGATGCTAAGGCTATATATGTTCTTTATGGAGATAAAATATTAGATTATAAATGGGCTAATAAAAAAGGCCTTAATGATATAAGAAGAAAACTTAAAACTTCTTTAAATAATGCTAAAAACTTTAAGATACAAGGTCTAGCTGCACATATAGTTAATAGAGCTATGATAGCAATAGCTAGAGCTTTTAAAGAGGCTGATATTGACGGCTGGATAGCACTACAAGTACATGACCAAGTAATAGCAGTAGTTAGAGAAGATCAAACAGAAAAAGCCAAGGCTATAGTACAACATTGTATGGAAAAAACTACAACTCTTTCTATACCTATGATAGCTGAGCCTGTAATAGCTAATAACTTAAAGGATTCACATTAATGTCTATTTGGAATAGAATAAAAGAAATTATGTTAGTATTTGTATTAATATTATATGTTGTACCTATATCACGATTAATATTAGATAATATATATATGCCCGTAATTAAATATGCAATATCTAAAGGTAATTATCTTAGAAATGTCAAAGGTGATCCTTTAATGGTTAATCAGATACGAGATTCCTTACAACAATTCAATGATCTCGTCCCTACTAATATAGTACCTACTACGGGTACTAGACCTATTGATATAATATTAGTTAATGATTTTGTTTGGAACGGTTTTGGTCCTACTATTACGTTAGGTAGAGCTAGACCTACTTGGAAAAACTGTAAGATAGAAATAGCTACAGAACAGATTTATAACAATGAAGACTTAAAAAATGTGGTTATTCATGAATATTTACATTGTTTTGGCTATAAACATGTTGACAAACTCTCTGATATAATGTATAAATATCTATATAAGGTAGATTCTAAAAGTATAACTGGGTATGCTAAAGAGTTACAAAATACTTTAAAGTGAGAGGTATATGGAAGATTTTAAAGAGTTAGAATATAAGTATAAAGCCGATGGAGTAAAGCTAACAGCTTTTCAAGAATTAGCGGAAGGTCTAGCTCCCATTAAAAATGTAGATGCGAGTAGCTGGGATTTATATTATACTAAGGAAAATGTAGAAGACTATTTTATTCGTTATAGAGATTCTGTAAATCCCGAACTTACTAAAAAACGTAAGACTAAAACATCTAATAATTGGGAACGTATTGAGATAGATTTACCTTTAGATCCAAATAGAGTTACAGAATCTACTGTAACTAATTGGGTAGGACTTGATAATTATAATAGAAACTTTAAAATATATAAATCTTGTTTTATTTACTGGTTCGAGAATACCAATATGGTTTATTACACAGTATATGATGATAATATGAAAGAAATAGGTAGATATATAGAAGTAGAAGTTAATAAAGAAAGAGTAGCAGAAATAGGACAAGAAAAATGTCTAGAAGAATTAAAACTTTTAGAAGAACAGTTGACAAAACTAGGAATATCTAGTAAAAATAGAATGAGGAGGTCCTTGTTTGAAATCTACAGAAACTAAAAAAAGTTATGTATGTGGTGTCGATTGGCAATGGTAGATTGGTGAATGTAATGATGTTAAGTTATATTCTAGTCCAGAGGCTCTTAAGAAAGATAGAACTTGCTGGGAAGAGTGTGGAATTGTAGAATTAGAAATCAAAGTAACTAAGTGGATAGAACCACAAAATATAGCCTATAGGAGGACATAATGAATGCAAAGTATGTAAACTTTTTTCAACAATTGTCAACAGTAGTAGGAAGTTTAGACCCAGTAGAGGTTAAACTTACTATTGGAGATTCAATTAATAATAATAGAACTCTTACTATCAATCAAGTAGCTCGTTTCTTGACTGGAAGTAGGAACCGTCGCTTTAAGCTTCTCGGCAATTCTTTGCTTGCAGTTAAAGGTATTCTTAATGAAGACCTTATTAACTCTCGTAATAATAACCGTACAGATGCTCTAGACATCAATGAGTTCTTGAATTTTTATGGTGAAACTGTAATTAATGGGGGTTATTTAGTAAATACTATTGGCCGTACTGTAAATATTTCAGCTTAATTTTTTATGGGAAGGCGTGGTCTAAAAACCTAATTCCTCAGACATATTCTGGGGCCTTCCCTTTTTATTAGGAGAATCAATGGCTAAGAAATTTGATTTAGAAGCTTACAAAAAGAAAAGGAAGATTGCTGATACTCCAAAAAAGAAAGAGAAATTCATAGTACTTGATGAATGTATGCACTCAGTACTTGGTATGCCAGGTATTCCTTTAGGACATATAACTCAAGTGTATGGTTTATCGGACACAGGTAAAACCTCAATTTTATTTCATACTGCGGCTAAAGCTCAAGCTCAAGGTATCCTTCCTATAGTAATTGTAACTGAGTGTAAGGTAGATTGGGAAAGAGCAAGAGCAATGGGATTTGAAAGAGACAAAGCTATCATTGAAGAGAATGTAGAAACCTTAGAACAAGGTTTTGATTATGTAGATAGAACTCTAGTTGATGTAGCTAATGGAGAATTGCCTGATGTCATGATTTTTTGGGACTCAATAGGTAATACCATGAGCGAATCAGAATTTGAAGTAAAGAAAGATGGGACTACTGAAAAGAAATCTACCATGATGAAAGCAGCTCGTGTTATCTCAGAACGTATGAGAGTTATTGATAAGAAAGTTTGGAACACACAGAAGGTTTCTTATCCAGGTTATGCTGGTTTAATGTTTATCAACCATGCTTATACAGAGCCTCCTGCTTTTCCAGGAGCGAAAGCTGGGACTACTCCTTATGGAGGCAAGAAAATTTGGTATAGTTCTTCTCTTGTTTTAAAGACTTCTCGTAGAAAGAAATTATCTGCAATTAAAGATGGTACTACTATGGGTTTTGCTATTATAGCTAAAATTCAAGTAGATAAAAATCATTTAACTAATACTGCTCATTCAGGTGAGTTTGTTATTACCGCAGATAGAATTATACCTAATGAAAAAACAGCTATTGATTATTATAAAGTAGATACTAAAGATAGTTGGGGAGTTATATTAGATGAAAATGGACAAGAATTTGATAGCTAATATTATAGCAGATTTTCCAATAATATTAAGTTTACCCTTTCAATTACTAGCTAAAGTCTTTTTAAAAGTAGTAGCTATATTTGTAGAAATAAGTAAATTCCTACATATACTATTTAAAACTAAAACTGGCCTTCAGCTTATAGAATTGGGTAAAAAGATGAAAGATATTACAGAACTTGCTAAAGCTATGGAACAAAAATTATCTGAAACAAAAGATAAACGTACTAAACGACCTCTTAGAGGTAATAGTAAATTATTTGATACAATTATGGGAGATGATGATTCTGATGGAAAAACCTTTCACTGAAATAACATTCACTAAATTAGTCAAACATGCAGAGACTCCTTACAGAGCCACGAAGGGGGCGGCAGGTTTTGACTTAGTAGCTACGGATTATTATTATGATGCAGATAAAGATTATCATCAATATGGAACAGGCATAGCAGTTGACTTGCCTGTAGGTTGGGAGATAGAAGTTAGACCAAGATCTAGTATTAGAAACACTAGCTTTACTTTGATTAATAGTCCAGGTACAATTGATTCAGATTATAAGAAAGAAATATTTGTAACTTTTAAAACAGTTGATGAAAGAGAAAAATTTTACTATGTAGGAGATAGAATAGCTCAATTAGTTTTTAAAAAAGTTCCTCAAATTCAATTAACTGAAGTTGCCTCTATAGAACAAAATGGTAGAGGAGGATTTGGTTCCACTAATAGGTGATAAATGAGCCGACGAAATAGATATGCCAACAAAGAATTAGATGAAATCCAGAAATTAAAGTATGAGAATAAAAGATTGAAGAAACAAATTTCTAATTTAAGAAAACAATTGTCCAGAGTAGATATTGATAGATACCAGAATTTAAAAGATCTATTATATAAGCAGGCTAATGAAGACTTAGAAGATAAAATCCTAGAAGAACGTAAGAAACTTATAAAACAATGGGAGTGTCATAATTGTAGAGAAGGTTTTATGAAAATACATACTTTGAATAGAAGAGATGGGCTATTTTATTATAGAAAGTGTACAGAGTGTGATAATAGAACTAAGCCTAAACCCTATAAAGAAGATATTAAAGGGATAAAAAATGAGTAGATATTGGTATAGATTTTTACAATATCTTTGGGGTACTTGGCTAGGAGGAAAGTATCTAGAATTTTTACTATGGAAGGATGAACAAAATGGGTCTGAGCCAGTAGTATCTCATTATGAAATACATCAAATAATTATACAAGCTCAGCAATTATTATATAAAGAAGGTATACTAGAAATTAAACGTAAAGTTGGGGCAGTAGTTAATGCAAAAACTAAAGAAGAATATGAAAAAGCTTTACAAAATATAGAAGATTTGATACCATTAGCTAGAAAAGAAGATGATAAACACAGAGAGCTTAGAGCAATATTGCACAAGAGTTATATAAGAAAAGATAAAGATATAAAAAATGCCTTAGATCATGCTAAGATGATTGACCAACGAATTGAAGATTATAAAGAATTACGAGAACATAAAAAGAAACGGGAGCTACTACGTTCTATAAGAGAACATCGTAAATTAGGAAATAAAGAAACAGTTCAAAAATTAGAACAGGAGTTTAAAAAACATTATGTCGAAAATAAATGATAAATCTGAAGAACTAGAAAATATGAAACGAGAGTTCAATATAACAGAACAACACATTGAAGAAGTTAATATACTATTTTTAGATGTTAGTTCTACTTGTACGGGATATTCTGTAGCTTCTATAAATTTTACTAACAAAAGAGTTACTTGGAAATCTGCTGGTGCTTTATGGCTTGATCCTAAATGGAGTCATCAAGAAAAGTATGTTTATATTAGCAGAGCTATTCTAGATTATTTTTATATAGTAGAAAGTATTGATTATATTATCACTGAGCAATATTCAATTAATCCTAAGAAAATGTCAGGAATACACGTTGTTCCAGAAATGCAAGGAGCTATTAAAGCGGCTGCTGGAGAACAGAATATACAAGTAGCGTCAATTTTACCCCAAACCTGGAGGTCACAATTAAGTATAAAGAAAAAGAAATTGAGTAATGGGAAATCAGATTATAAAAGTCCTACTATGGATAGAATTAATGAGTTTGTAGAAGTTCCTGATAAATCTATATCTAATATAACTACTAAAGAGCGTACAACTCCTTCTGATCTATATGATTCTTTGGGAGTAGGTCTAGGTTGGTTAAAGAAGGTAGGATTTAATACCGGAGATTTTAGTAATATAAAATTTAATCCACATATAGGATTTAAACTAGGAAAATAGGAGAATAAATGAAAAAATTATTAGTAATATTAATGACTGCTGTATTATTTATGGCACCTCTAGTTTCTAAAGCAAAGAATAAAGTAAAAAAGGTAGAGTTGACATCAAAGAATATGGTAGTACTAAGAGGCCCCATTACTTATAGTAGTGTAGCTAAAGTACAACAGCAATTGTTGTTTCTTAGTGCTCTCAATAGTAAGAATTCTGTTTTGTATCTTTTTTTAGATACTCCAGGAGGAGATGTGAGTGCAGGTATGGAGTTAATTAATACAGCAAGAACTATACCTCAAGAGGTAGTAACTATTACTAAGTTTGCTGCAAGTATGGGTTATATTACAGTTCAACATTTAGGTTCTAGATATATCTTATCAAACGGAATCCTCATGTCTCATAGAGCTACTGTAGGTTTAAGTGGCCAAATCCCTGGCGAACTTAATACTCGTATGAATTTTATTGGTAGTATGATTAAAGGAATTGAGGAAGATATTTCTAAAAGAGTAGGTATGAGTCATAAAGATTATGCAAAATTAATTAAGGATGAGTACTGGGTTTATGGTAAAAATGCCGTAAAGAATAAACAAGCAGATGCAGTAGTTACTGTATCTTGTGGTAAATCTTTGATAGGACTTTATACAAAAACTGTAGGAACTTTATTTGGCCCAGTTTTCTTGAGGATGTCAAAATGTCCTTTGATCTCTTCCCCATTAGGTATAAGTTTTAAACGGACTAATACTTCAGGTCTATCTATTAAGGAGAAATTAGCTTTTAGAAACTATATTAAAACTGCATTTACAGATAAACGTTTATTTGTAGAGAAATATATTTCACCTAATAAAACCTTGGAGTATTTAAAATGAGTTTAAAATATAAGATCCTCATAGTAATCGGTCTTATTACTTCGGCGTATGCTGTAGGTAGATACCTACAGCCAGCTAAAGTAGAAATTAAAGAGAAGATTGTTAAAGTAGAAGTAGAAAAAAAGAAAATACAATATAGAACTATAGTAAAGACTATTAAAAAACCAGACGGAACTTTAATAAAGGAGAAAATTAAAGAGAAAATTAAAGAATCAGAAAATTCTACTTTAAAACAAAAAGAAACTCAGAAAAAGATAGTGAATATTAAACCTCAGTGGAAAGCTCAAGTAGCAGTTGAGTTAGACGCTTTTCAACCAACTACTTATAGAGTAGGAGTAGAACGTAGAGTTAAAGGACCTATATTTGTGGGAGCCTGGAC
>Ga0114931_10005141_pt1 | contig 16198 bp, 14 predicted proteins | sample 2SBtaG_FD_89579 | JGI IMG/M metagenome (GOLD analysis project Ga0114931, IMG submission 89579) | Deep subsurface microbial communities from Kolumbo volcano to uncover new lineages of life (NeLLi) - 2SBTROV14_V59a metaG | ecosystem: Environmental > Aquatic > Marine > Volcanic | place: Kolumbo...
CAACACGTCGCTGAGGAGCGAGGCATCCTGCAAGTTGGGCAGGAAGCGGCGGCGGGACCTGTTGTTGGCGTGACTGACGTTATTGCCGGTCTGAACGCCTTTTCCGGTAAAATCGCAGCGTCGTGCCATGAGTCGCAATCCAGGCTAAGCGGTGAGGAGCGCACCAAAAGCGCGCGCCGGGCGGCGGTGCCCGGCGACGGCCAGGGTTGTACGGCACGGGCCCGCGCCCGTCAAGGCCTTGGCCAGCGCCGGCCACGCCCGCCCAACCGGCGGCGCTCCCGGTCAACGGCGCCATCCCACCCGCCTCTCGCTGAATATGAACTCCGCCACGAGAACCGCGCCGTAGATGGCCCCGATCCAGATAAGCGTGCCGGGACTGGACCGCCACAAATAGATGACGAGGAGCAGGGCCGTGGCGGCCATGAGCCCAAGGCCAAGCACGACCAAACCGATCCGGCAGTTGGTGTGCGCATGAAGCCTGAGATTGGCTACGGAAACGCCAATGGAAACCAGGAGAAATGTGAGGCTTGAGAATGCGGCGATGATCTCAAGCCCGCCGGCCATCGTAAACAGCAACGCCAACGAGGTGAGCACGACGACCGCCACCCATGGCACGTCCATCTTGCTTCGGAAGGAAAAGGCCTTGGGCAGGCGTGCCTCGCGAGCCATTTCCGCCATCATCCTGGCCGCGCCGAAGGAGGTGGCGTTAATGGCGGACGAGGTCGCCAGGAGAGCCGCGAGTCCCACCAAGACCGTTCCCGCCTTTCCCAGCACCGGTTGGGCGGCGGCGGCGAGCGCATATTCCTCGGCCGCCACGAGCTTCGGCAAGGTCAGGTTGCCGATGCTAACCACCGCCAAGATGATGTAAATGGCCGAGGTAATAACGATCGAACCATAAATGCCGCGCGGGATGTTGCGTTCGGCGTTTCGGGTTTCACAGACGCCATTCGTGATCAGCTCGAAGCCCTCGTAGGCCACGAAGATCAAGGCGCCGGCCATGAACACCGATGCCACCCCCTTATCCAGGACCGGCGTGAGGTAATCCGGCCGAACCGAGGTAAAGCCGGCGACCGCGAAGACGGCCAGCAAGAGGACCTTCGCATAGACCACCAGGTCCTCGGTCTTGCCGGATGCGCGCGCGCCGCCAAGATTGACCAGCATGAAAAAACCCAAGACCGCGGCCGACAACGCCATGCGCAAGACGGTGGAATGGGGCTTACCGAGCAGGTCGGCGCCATAGGCTCCGAAGGTGAAGGCATAGAGGGCCAGGGTCCCGATATAGCCGACGACGATGGCCCACCCCACGACTCCGGCCACGTTCGGCCGTTTTGGAAAGGCGTGCTCCAAATACGTGAAGCTCGCGCCGTCGTTGCGGTAGGTCAGGGCCAGGCGAACGTAGGAATAGCCCGCCGCCAGGGCGATCAGGCTGCCGATCCCGAAGGCGAGTGGAGCGGCATGGCCGGCGATGCCAACGGCCAGGCCGAGCACCGAGAAGATGCCGCCGCCGATCATGCCGCCGACGCCCATGGCGATAAGCTCGAACAGCCCCAGATCCTCGCGGCTTTCTTGTCGCGTGCCCGCCATGGCTTATCCTTTCTGGGCCAAGGCGGGGAACAGCCCGATCAGCCCCTCGGAGATGAATTCGACCGCGATCGCGGCCAGGATCAGGCCCATGAGCCGCGTGGCGATGTTTACGCCGGTCTTGCCGAGGAACTGCCCCACGGGCACGGCGAAGCGGAACGACAACCACAAGGCCAGGCTCAGCAGAACCGGGCCGGCACAGAGCGAGAGCGTATAGAGCGGGCCGCTCGAACTTTCCGTCGCCAGGATTACGGTGCTGATCGCCCCCGGGCCGGCGAGCATCGGGATGGCGAGGGGGACGACGGCGATCGCATCCCTATCCTCGGCTTCCGCGGCTTCCTCGCTCGTCTGGTGGATGCCGCTACGCCGCGCATGCAGCATGGCGACCGCCATGAGGAGGATGAGGATTCCACCGCCGACTCGGAACGCCGGCAGATCGATGCCGAAAAACCGCAACAGGGGATATCCACCCCAGATGGCGGCGATCAGGGTCACCGCCACGGCCAACGGGGCCACGCGCGCGGTGCGCCTTTGTTGAGTCGACGTCTGATCCTCGGTCAGCGCAAGAAAAACGGGGATGGCGCCGATTGGATTTGAGATCACCAGCAGCGAGACCAGAAACTTCACGAATTCGTCCCATGGCGGCATCGGCTACAGTCCCCGCCCGGGGTCCAGCAACCAGAGGCCCGCGAGCGCGAGCAGCGAACAAACGACAAGAAGAGCGCTGGCGCTGGTCGTGACGATCGAAGGGATCGACTTGACATCGACATGCACAAGCCTGAGGCCAAGGTGGCTGTAGCGCCACGCGGCAACGGTGAAGGCAATCATGCTGTAGAGGATAAGGATGATGGCGATGCTTCGGATCGTCCAGCCCGGCATGGTGTCGACCATGAACTTCTCGATGGCCACGCCCGCCGCCAAGGCGGTAAGGCCCGTTCTTATCCAGGCCGCGTAGGTTCTTTCGTTCGCGAGAACGGTTCGGTCGAGCGCGTACCCGGTTCGATCCTCGACGGGATCTTCTTCATTCGGTCGCGGGTTGGCGGGGTCGGTAACCATATGCCCTTATCGCATGATGGGTTGCTGTATCCGAGGTGTGTTCCGAAAAATCGGCGATGTTCGCCTTATGTTTGTCGCCCCGCTTGACGATCCGGCTTCTCCGCACTCCTTTCGTGAACGTCTTCGGCGAGTTGGATCGCATAGAGACTGATCGGCTTCTCTCGGCCGCGCAAGCCCTGGGGCGGTAACGCGACACAGGTAACACCAGGTGGCGGTTCACCCGCCGCGCCGAGCAAGGCCCGGGACACCAGCATCGGCACGCACACCCGGCGCGTGAGGCGCTCAATCCGCTCCGCGGTGTTCACCGTATCGCCGATCACCGTGTATTCGAGACGGGCCTCGTCTCCCAGAGCGCCCGCGACGACCTCGCCGTAGTGCACGCCGATGCCGGCTTCCACCGGCGGCAGCCCGAGGCTCGCTCGCTCCACATTCCATGACCTCAAGCCGCGCAACATGTCCACGCCGCATTGCAAGGCGTCGCGCGCATCGCTCTTGCCTGGCTCGGGTATGCCAAACTCGACCATGACGGCATCTCCAATGAACTTGTCCAAGGTGCCGCCGCGAGACAGAACGATCCGCGTCATGCGCCGGCGAAACTCGGTGAGCAAGTCGGTAACCGCGCCCGGGTCCATGTTCTCGGACATGCCGGTGAAATCCCGGATGTCGATAAAAAGCACCGCGACGGTCTGCCGCCGGCTTTGCTCGATCAGGTGGATACCGTTGTCCGCCATGTCGCGGACCAGGTTGGCCGGCAGATACTTGGCCAGGTTGGATTTGCTGCGGCCCTCGACGATGGAGGATTGGAGCAGTCTGCGTGTCCGGTAGACGACGAGACCGAGGATAAGGGCGACCAGGACCGTGATGGCCAGCCGCAAGTATTCGACATGGAGGGGCAAATCGGCACCCGAAGGAACCGGCGTGGTCGCCAGGTCGCGGCCACCGAAACCAACCACCAGAACGGCCCAGGAAGCGACGTAGAGCGCCGCCGTGTAAGGACCAGGGCCGGCTGATAGCGAAGGGCCGCCTGGGCAAGGAACAGAAAAATCATGGCCGCCCCCGGCGCTCGAAAGGCGTCGCGCAGCGGTATGCCGTGCAAGTCCGTCAGCGCAGCGAGGAGGGAGAAGAGGATCGACACGTCCACAGTGGCGTAGAGCCAGGGAAGCCAAGGCCGAAACACGCCGGCTTGGGCCAAGGCCAGACTCAACAGAGCGATGGCGCCGTAGCCCGAAAGAATCATCACCGGCAGAGAAGACCAGGGAAATGCATTTCGGACCGGCATAAGCGACACCGCGAGCACGACCACGACGGCCAGGCGGATATAGGCGGAGACTCGCTCGTTTCTCCTTTGGGCGGCGCGAACCACGCGGGTCACATGGGACTTCATTCCATTTGGACTTTCCAGGTGTATGGCCAGGTTCTATACATCGTGCCTCCTAAGTCGGCCGATGGCGCGCGACAATCTGAAAAAGCGGATACTTAAGGGATTTACCTAGGAGAGGTTTATAGCCAAACCTACATGGTATCCAGGCGGAGCGTATGAATGGCGACTCGAATGAAGCGATTAATCGGACTCACCATTGTCGTCGCTATCGCGGCGGCCGGCGGATACGCCGCATACGATTTCTGGAAACAACAAAAATCGGCGCCAACCGATATCGTCCTCTACGGCAATATCGACATTCGCGAGGCGGACCTCGCCTTCAACGTTGTCGGCCGGATCGACAGCATGCTGGTCGAAGAAGGCAACGAAGTCGAGAGTGGCCAACTCCTGGCCGCGCTGGATGACGACATTTATCAGGCCGAGGTCGATGCGGACAAGGCACGGGTCGGCGCCCAGCGCGCCGTGCTGAACCGGCTCCTGGCCGGCAGCCGCCCCGAGGAGATCAAGGAGGCACGCGCCAATGTCCGGGCCATCGAGGCCGACCTGCAGGACGCCAGGGCAAACCTTCGGCGCACGGAAAAACTGGCGACGGATCGGTTCGCATCGTTACAGAAGCTCGACGAAGATAGGGCCCGCGTCAAAAACCTGGAGGCCCGGTTGAAGGCCGCCCAGCAGGTTCTGTCGCTGGCTATTCAGGGCCCCCGCGACGAAGACATCGCCGAGGCCCGCGCGCGGCTCAGGGCGGACAACTCCGAACTCGAGCTCGCCCTGCGGCGCCTGGACTACACCAAGCTGTTCGCCAAGCAACGCGGCGTGGTCAAGACCCGGATCGTGGAGCCCGGCGCCGTGGTGCTGGCCAACGCGCCGGTCTATACAATCGCGCTGAGCGATCCGGTTTGGGTGCGCACTTACGTCTCGGAACCCGATCTCGGGCGGATTCACCCCGGCATGAACGCGGAGGTCTTTACCGATTCGGCCCCGGACAAGACCTACGAGGGGTGGATCGGGTTCATTTCGCCGGTCGCGGAATTCACGCCGAAGACCGTTGAAACGCGCGAAGTCCGCACGAGCCTGGTCTACCGCCTGCGTGTCTATGTCAAGAATCCGGATAACGGCCTGCGCCAAGGCATGCCCGTCACGGTGCGACTGAAGCCTCGGCCCGCCGGGGGGAACGCCGGGAAAGCGGCATCTTCCTAGGGAGCGGCGAGGGGATGTGCCCATGTCCGCGCCCATCATAGACCTACAAAACGTGTTCAAGCGGTTCGTGGCCGGGAAACGGACGATCACGGCATTGGATGGGTTGTCCGCCGAGGTCGGCGCGGGGCGGATCACCGGGCTCGTCGGGCCGGACGGCGCCGGCAAGACCACCTTGATACGGCTTATCACGGGCCTGCTCAAGCCGGACTCGGGCTCGGTTCATGTGCTTGGCCTGGACGCCTCCGCGCACGCCCAGAAAATCCAGGCAAGCGTGGGCTACATGCCGCAGCGCTTCGGGCTTTACGAGGACCTCAGCGTCTCAGAGAACATGGATCTCTATGCCGATCTTCAAGGCCTGGCCGGTGCGGACCGCGAGAGCCGGTTCGACCGCCTGATGACGTTCACCGGCCTCGGGCCCTTCCGGAAGCGGCTGGCGGGGCGCCTTTCGGGCGGCATGAAACAAAAGCTCGGCCTGGCGTGCACCCTGGTCAGGCCACCGCGACTCCTACTGCTCGACGAGCCCAGCGTCGGCGTCGATCCCGTATCGCGGCGCGAGCTATGGAGCATCGTGCATTCGCTCGTCGGCGAGGGCATGAGTGTCCTTTGGGCGACGGCGTACCTTGACGAGGCGGAACGCTGCCACGAGGTTTTGCTCCTGAACGAAGGGCGATTGCTCGACGCGGGACCGCCGCGGTCCTTTGGGGACCGCCTCAAGGGGCGGACGTTTATCATGCATGCCGAGAGCGCGGACCGGCGCGCGGTGCTTCGCGAGGTCATTGGGTTCCCCTCCGTGGTCGATGCCATCATCAAGGGGCGCGAGATACGCATCCTGCTGTCCAAGGACGCGGACGCGGACGACCTCTCGCGATATTGCCGCGACCTGGCCGGGGGAACCCTCCAAGTCGAGGCGGTGGACCCGGTTTTCGAAGATTCCTTCATCGCCCTGCTCAAGGAACAAGGCGCGGCGAGCGCGACCCCGGAGCCGTCCGGTTCCCATATCGCGCGACCGGTCAACGGTGGCGAAGCCTCCCACGAAGCCTCACCCGCGCCCGTGCCGGGCGAAGGCCCAAGGCGCGAGGGCGGGGCGAACAATGGAAAACCCGTCATCGAGGTCGCGGGCCTGGTGCGAAAGTTTGGAAATTTCACGGCCGTGGACGGTATCGATTTCGCCGTCGAACGCGGCGAGATCTTCGGGTTGCTCGGCCCCAACGGCGCCGGCAAGTCCACGACCTTCAAGATGCTGTGCGGCCTGCTGCCGCCCACCGACGGCAAGGCCCTTGTCCTTGGCATCGATCTGCGGTGGGCGGCGGCCGTCGCCCGTGGCCGCATCGGCTACATGGCCCAGAAGTTCTCTCTCTATGGGAACATGAGCGTGCTGCAGAACATGCGGTTCTTCGCCAGCGCCTATGGGCTGACCGGGCCCACGCGACAGCGCAAGATCGAGGAGGAATTGACCGAGTTCGGCCTGGAGTCCTTCGCGGACGCGATCAGCGAAACCCTGCCGCTGGGATACAAGCAACGCCTGGCCTTGGCGTGCGCGATCATGCACGCCCCTGGCGTTCTCTTTCTCGACGAGCCCACCTCGGGCGTGGACCCTCTGGTTCGCCGCGAGTTCTGGAACCGGATCAACGCCATGGCGGCGCTCGGCGTAACCGTGATGGTGACCACCCATTTCATGGAAGAGGCGGAATATTGCGACCGGATCGGCATCATATATCGAGGCCGGCTCGTCGCCGCCGGCACGCCCGAGGACCTGAAAAGAGAGCACCGTAGCGCCGGCATTCCCGACCCGACACTCGAGGATGCCTTCGTCGATCTGATCGAGCACTATGACCAGGAGCACCCGCAATGAGCGGATCGCGCGTCGATGCACATGGCGGTTCGGGCGAGCCCGCGACATCCATGGACGTGGCCGGAACCCCGGGACTGCGCCTGCGCGGGCTGGTTCGCAAGGAAACGTTGCAAATCCTGCGCGACCCGAGCAGCATCTCGATCGCGTTCGTGCTGCCGGCCATTCTCTTGCTCTTGTTCGGATACGGCATTTCGTTGGACGCGAAGCACGTTCCGGTCGCGTTGGTGATCGAGAACCCGACCACCGAGACTTCCAGCTTCGCGGTCTCCCTAATCAACTCGCCCTATTTCGCGCCCGCGCTCGTACGCGACCGCCGCGCCGCGAAGGAGGCGCTTGTCGCCGGCGATGCCGACGCGATCGTGGTTCTCAGGAGCGATTTTTCGCGCCGGCTCCGCTCGCCCGTGGGCGCGCCGATTCAGGTGATCGTGAACGGGACCGACGCCAACACGGCCCGCATCATCGAGGGGTACATGCAGGGCGCATGGCAGAAATGGCTGGAACAGTATTCGCTGGATGAAGGGTTGGCCTTGACGCCGCCCGTGGTTACGGAGCAGCGGGTCTGGTTCAACGCCGAGGTCCGCAGCCGCAACTTCCTGGTGCCCGGGCTGATCGCCATCATCATGACCCTGATCGGAACATTGCTGACGGCGATGGTTGTCGCCCGCGAGTGGGAACGCGGCACCATGGAGGCGCTCATGGTCACGCCCGTGCGGATCGGCGAGATCCTACTCGGCAAGCTGATTCCCTATTTTCTGCTGGGCATGGGCGGAATGGCGTTGTCGACGGCCATGGCCGTTTGGGTCTTCGACGTCCCCTTCCGGGGCTCCCTCGCCGTTCTGCTCGTCGTCTCGGCCCTGTTCATGCTGGCGTCCCTCGGGATGGGCCTGCTCATCTCGACCATCGCGAGAAGCCAATTCGTCGCCGGCCAGGTGGCCATCATCGTGGCATTCCTGCCCGCCTTCATCCTGTCCGGATTTATCTTCGACATCGCCAGCATGCCGACCGTCGTGCAGTGGATCACGCATATCGTACCGGCGCGCTATTTCGTCTCTTCGCTGCAAACCCTGTTTCTTGCCGGCACGGTTTGGCCGATCGTTCTCGCCAACGGCGCCGCGCTCGCCCTGATGGCCGTCATCTTCCTGGGATTGACCCGGCGCAAGACGCACAAGTCGCTGGAATAGGACCGATTGTAATGTGGGGTCGCTTACGCGCGCTGATCGCCAAGGAGTTCCTGGCCGTCTGGAAGGACAAAAAAAGCCGGGCCGTCATCATCGGACCGCCGCTCATTCAGCTTTTGGTCTTCGGCTATGCCGCCACCTTCGACGTGAACCACGTCGCGACCGCGATCTATAACGAAGACTCCGGCCTCGCCGCGCGCGAGCTCATCGCCCGCTTCGAGGGCTCCCCGTCCTTCGAAACCGTCGCCCGCCTCTCCCGCGACGCCCAAATCCAGGACGTGATCGACCCGAAGGAGGCATCCCTGGTCATCCACATCGGCCAGACCTTCACCCGGGATCTCATGGCCCGCCGGCCGGCCCGGGTCCAACTCATCGTCGACGGCCGGGAATCCAATACCGCCTTGATCATCCTGGGTTACGCGAGCCGAATCGTCGCCGATTTCAACAACGAATGGCTCGCGGCGCGCGGCGAGGCCCTGCCGCCGGCGCGTCTGGTCGTACGATCCTGGTTCAACCCGAACCTCGAGAGCCAGTGGTTCATCGTGCCCGGTATCGTCGCGCTCCTGACCTTGGTGGTGACCACGGTCGTGACCGCGCTGACCGTCGCCCGCGAGCGCGAAGTGGGGACCTTCGAGCAACTTTTGGTGACGCCCTTCCGGCCATTCGAGATCCTGATCGGCAAGTCCGTGCCCGCCCTGGTCATCGGACTGGCGGAAGGCACGGTCATCATCGCCATTGGCGTGTTCTGGTTCGGCGTACCCTTCCGCGGCGACTTGCTCCTGCTCTATGCCGGACTTTTCCTTTACATCCTTTCCGTGATCGGTGTCGGATTGATGGTCTCGTCGATCTCCAGGACCCAGCAGCAGGCCATTCTCGGCGCCTTCCTGTTCGTCGTGCCCGCCGTCATCCTCTCCGGCTTCGCCACGCCGATCGCCAACATGCCGCCATTTATCCAGGACCTCACACTGATCAACCCCATGCGATATTTCCTGGTCATCGTGCGCGGGACCTTCCTCGAGGGCCTGCCGGCGGAGCTTGTCTACGCGCGCCTGTGGCCCATGGCCGCGATCGCCGCCGTAACCCTCGTCGGGGCGGGCTGGATGTTCCGCCACCGGCTGGGATGAGCAATACCAAGTCTCGTTGATGGGGACCCGTTTCACCGCGATCATTTGTCCGCCGGCTAGGCGCGGGTCGCGGCGGGGTCGGCCTAGGTTGAGAACCACTGCAACTCACTGATATCGCGACGGCATATAAGCATTATACCAAATCTTGCCGATCGGGACTTGGTATTATACCGGTGAGCCGATGAATGGAGCCATCGCGGCCGGCCCCCATACTTCGACAAGCTCAGCATGAGGGCCTCACCCTGAGCTTGTCGAAGGGCAAGGATCGAGTCGGTTCATCGGCTCGCCGGTATTACACCCTTGACCAGCAGAAAGCAGCCGTAAGGGCGCGCCTCGCTGGTGGCAACCACCGCGAAGGCGGACCGGGCCCGTTCGTAGAAGGCAAACCGCTCCAGGCCCCCCATGACAACGTCGCGCCCTTCCGCGGCTTCGGCGATCGCGTGAAACGCCCGCTGGACCGGCGTCACCTCGTCCGGGTTGCCGACGACCTGCATGCGCACGAGCGCCGGCTCGACGAACGTGTCCAATGGAAAGACGGAAAAGATGGCCTTTGCCGCCCGGCTGGTATCGGCGCCGTCGAGGCGCACCAGGCGCCGGGCCGTGGACCGCGCCGGATAGTTGCGGTCGACAATGGCCAGTTCGTCGCCGTGTCCCATGGATTGCAGGACATGCAGCAAATCCGCGTTGAGTAGCGGATCAAGAGTCTTCAGCATCGGCGCGGTCCTCCGCGGTGTCTCCGGTCGACCCATATCGGCGGCGGCAGATCGGACAACCGGTTCGCGATCGCCCCCGCCTCGGCGAAGCTGGACTGGGTGCCGGCCACGGCGCAGGACAACGCGGCACCGACGGACGCCCACGTCAACGCCGCCGGCAGCGGCCGCCCAGTGGCAAGCGCCGCCGCCAACGCGCCCACGAAGGCATCGCCGGCGCCCGTCGTATCGACCACATCGACCGGCAACGCGGCCACGGTCCAGGCGCGCTCCGGGGTCGCGGCCAGGGCGCCCGCGGCGCCAAGGGTGGCGATGCACGTCAGGCCGTGTCGGCGGCTCAGATCGCGCACCGCCGCCTCGGGTGGCGCGTCGACCAGCATCCGTGCCTCGATCTCGTTCACTATCAGAACATCGATGGCGTCGAGCACGTCGAGCGGCACCTTGGCCGCCGGCGCCAGGTTCAGAAGAACCCGGGCGCCTCGGCGCTTGGCGCGTTCGACCAGGCGCCAGTTCTCTTGCGCCGGCACCTCCATTTGCAACATCAGCCATGTCTCCGGCCCGAACCAACGGTCATCCACCTGGTCGGCCATGGCTTCCATGTTGGCGCCGCTGGCGACCGCGATGGCGTTCTCGCCGGCGGCATCGACGCAAATGGTGGCGCAGCCGGTGGGCCGCGCGCCGTGTCGCATGGCGCTCAAGTCCACGCCCGCCTCGGCCAACAGGCTGGTGGCGACGCCCCCCCAATCGTCCGCGCCCACGCAACCGGCCATAACGACCGGCACGGCGCCATCCGCCGCTCGCGCCGCCGCCAGGGCCTGGTTCGCGCCCTTGCCGCCGGGCACCAGAAAATAGTGGCCGTTGATGACCGTCTCGCCCGGTCGCGGCAGGCGCGCGACCCGCATGATCAAATCGACGTTGAGGGAGCCGAAGACGACGATCATGGCGATTGCGTCCTCGGGGGAGGTTCGGGACAATCACCGGCAAGCAAGAGCCGTGATGAACGTTGGGGGGAAATGCGATGGCGGGACCCTATGTGATTGGGGTCGACGGCGGGACGGAAGGCTTGCGCGCCGGGGTGTTCGACCTGACCGGCACGCCCTTGGCCTTCGCCGCCGCCGGCTACGAGACCGCGTTTCCTCATCCCGGCTGGGCCGAGCAGGACCCCGCCGACTGGTGGACGGCGATGGGCGCGGCGGTCAAACAGGCCGTGACCGAGGCTGGTATCTCCGCCGACGCGGTCGCCGGAATCGCCGTCGATACAACGTGTTGCAGCGTTGTCGCCCTGAACGCGGACGGCAATCCCCTGCGCCCGGCGTTGATCTGGATGGATGTGCGCGCCGGCGCCGAGGCGGCGGCGATCGCCGCCTGCGGCGATGGGGCCCTGAAAGTCAATGGCGCCGGCCGTGGCCCGGTCTCGGCGGAATGGCTGCTGCCCAAGGCATGCTGGCTCAAGGCCCACGAGCCCAGGATCTTCGCCGCCGCGCATACCGTTTGCGAGTTTCAGGACTATCTCAACCATCGCCTGACCGGGCGCATGGTGGCCAGCATCAACAACGCCTCCATCCGCTGGCACTACGATGCCCGCCGAGGCGGTTTTCAACCTAGCCTCTTGGCCGCCATTGGCGTGCCGGAACTGGCGGAGAAACTACCCACCGAGGTCTTGCCCCTGGGCGCGGTGATCGGTGGATTGACCGCGGCGGCGGCGATGCACCTGGGCCTGCCAAAGGATTTGCCGGTGGCGCAAGGTGGCGCCGATGCCTTCATCGCCATGGTCGGCCTGGGCGCGGTACGCCCCGGACGCCTCGGCCTGATCACCGGCTCGTCGCATTTGCACCTGGGCTTGAGCGAAACGGAGTTTCACGGCGAGGGCATTTGGGGCACCTACGCCGACGCGGTCATCCCCGGCCTGCACACGGTGGAGGGCGGGCAGGTTTCGACCGGCTCCGTGGTCAAATGGTTTAAATCGCTTCTGGACCACCGGGTCGGCTACGACGCGTTGAACGCCGGGGCGGCGGCCCTGCCACCGGGCGCGGAAGGGCTGGTGGTACTCGACCATTTCCAGGGCAACCGCATGCCCTACACCGACCCGGATTCGCGCGGAGTCATCGCCGGACTGACCTTGCGGCACGGGCCGGCGCATATCTTCCGCGCCATCATCGAAGGGGTCTGCTACGGCACCGAGCTGATCTTCGAGCAGCTGCGCGCCAACGGCTTCACGCCGAGTGAGATCGTGATCTGCGGCGGCGCCACGCGCTCGGATTTGTGGCTGCGCACCCACGCGGATGTCTCCGGCGTGCCCCTGTCGCTGACCGCGGTCGCCGATGCGCCCAGCCTGGGCTCGGCCATCCTGGCGGCGGTGGGCGCCGGCTTGTTTCCCGATATCCCCACGGCCAGCGACGCCATGGTGCGCGTGGCGCGCACGATCGAGCCGGACATGGCCCGCCACGCCGCCTACCGCCCCTTCTACGAGGCGTATCGGGACACCTATCCGGCCATGCGCGAGATTCTCCATCGTCAAGCGGCCGCCGGGCGCCAGAGCGCGCCGCGCTGAGGCTCCGCCAGATCGAGTCTCATTGATACGGACCCACTGGACACCCGCGCCCATGGCCTACCCTTCCGCGAGCGCGCCCAGCATGTGGCGCAGGGCGAGCATGCCGGGATCGTCGAGGCCGAGGCTTTTGTCGCCGAACATGCGGGCGCGGCCCTGGCGCGAGGGTTTGTCGCGAAAATCGTTCATGGCCCCATCGGCGGCCGCGACCGCCGCGGCCAGAATTTCCTCCGGCGTATCGAGGCCCTCGGTCGCGGCGCGCATGGCATCGAGAGCGTCGAGCACGGTCTTGTCGCCGAGCGCGCCCTTGCCGCGCCGCTCCATGGCCGCGAGCGCGCCGGCGATGAGCGACGGCATCTCCTCCCACGGCACGGCCTCGCGCCCCTTGCACGCCTTGGCCGCGCTCATCAGGCCGGTCGCCAGCAACGTGCCGTAGGTCGAGCCCGAGATTTTTACGAACGCCTGGGCACAGGCCATCAACGCCAAGCCCACGTCGGCGGGCAAGGCGTCCAGCGCCACCCGCACGCCACGGGCGCCGCGCTGCATGGTGACGCCCAGATCACCGTCGCCAAGCTTGCCGTCGGCGGTGTTCAACTCGTCGGCGCAAGCCTCCAGCCGGGCGCAAACGCGCGCCAAGCCATCGGCGAGCGCCGCGCTGGTCAAGCCCGCCACGGGGCCTAGACCCGCCAGAAGGCACAAGACGCCGGGGCCTTCAGCAAGCTTTCCAACTCATCGTCCAGCTTGCACAAGGTGATGGTCACGCCGGTCATCTCCATGGACGTGGCATAGCGCCCGACCAAGGGCATGACGATCGCCGCGCCGGCGCCATCGATGGCGCGCTTGACCCGGCGATACATGATGTAGAGCTCTTCCGGCGGCGTTGCCCCGAGGCTGTTGACCAGAACCGAGACCCGGTCGCCCTTGGCCAACGGCATGTCGGCGAACAGCCGGTCCATCATCTCGTCGGCGATGGCATCGGCGGGTTTCAGCTTGTCGCGCCAGATGCCCGGCTCGCCGTGGATGCCCATGCCCATTTCCATCTCGTCCTGGCCGATCTCGAAGGTGGGTTTGCCCGCCTGCGGCACGGTGCACGGCGTCAGCGCCATGCCGATGGAACGGCAGGCATCCGCGGTCTTTCGCGCCACGCGCGTGACCTCCGCCAGATCGGCCATGGCTTCCGCCTTGGCCCCGGCGCACTTGAAGGCATAGACCATGCCGGCGACCCCGCGCCGCTTTTCCGCCTCCGCCGGCGGCGCGCTGGCCACATCGTCGGCGAGCAGCACGGTGGTGGACTGAATATCCTCCATCTCCAGCATCTCGCCGGCCATGTCGAAATTCATCACGTCGCCGCCGTAGTTGCCATAGAGGCGCAACACCCCGGCGCCGCCGTGCGCGTGGCGCATGGCGCCGGCCATCTGCTCCGCCGTCGGCGAGGCGAACACATCGCCGATCGCCGCCGCGTCGAGCAGGCCCGGCCCAACGTAACCGGTAAAGACCGGCAGATGGCCGGACCCGCCCCCGGTGACGATGCCGACCTTGCCTTTCTTGGCGCCGCCGGCGCGGGCGATCACGCGCGGCTCCGGCTGGGCGTAAAACTCGGCGTGGGCGGCGCAGAGACCGTCGAGCATTTCATCGACGTAGTTGAACGGATCGTTCAGTATCTTCTTCATCGATCACACTTCCTGGCATGTCCGCCCCGGTTGCTCCGGGGCTCGGATTGGCGGCGCCCGGGGGAGGTCACGCCTCCCCCGGTTCTCGGATCGCGCAAGGTTGGCCGCCTAGATCTTGTAACCAAGCTTGCGGGCGCCATCGATGAAGTTCCTGTATTGGCGCTTCTGGCTGTCCAGACCCAGTTTTTGGGCGATCTTGGCCCACTCCTCCGCGGCTTCGTCGAGGGCCTGCTGGCTGGTCAGCCGGCCGGAGACCGCCTTGGAGATGTTGCGCCCCAGGGCATCGGCGTATTCCGGCGTGCCTTCCCAGAAGAACTGCGGATAGCCGACATTCACGTTCGCCAATCCGGCATCCAGGTGGTTCTTCGCCGTCTCGAAGGTTTTGAAGATACCGGCATTGGTCGGCCACAGCTCGTTGTCGGTGCCGCGTTGCGGGTTCGGCTGCAAATAGAGCTTGGCCGCCGCGTCGCCGTAATGGGATCGCCCGAACGGATCGGAGCCACAATATTCGTCGGCCACGATTTCGTTCGAATAATCCGGATGCGACATGCGGTAGAGGAAATAGAAGGCCGCGTCCTTCACGTCCTGCGGTAGGTTTTTCGGGATCGACCCGGTGCGGCACCACAGCGAGATCGCCCGGTTGGTGATCGAGCCGTCGTCGTTCTTCCAACCCGGCACGATGGCGCCGCGCTGGTCCTCGGCCAACGCCGGCCCCTGCTGCTGCACGGTGAACTCGGCCAGATCGATCCACCACACGGACATGACGTCCGAGCCGGACTGCCAACGCTGGATCGTCGTGCCCAGATCCATGACCTCCCCGCCGGGCGGGCCGAACTTGATGATCTCCCGGAACATATCGAGGGCTTCGGCCGCCTTGCCCTGATTAATCGTGGGGTTCATGTTCTCGTCGAAATAGTTCACCCCCGCCGAGGCGGCGATATCCATCCAGAATCCCCAGCCGAAATTCGGTGGGTTGACCACCATGGACGTGCCGTAGATGCCCTGGCTGCTCAATTCCTCGGTGAAGAATTGCGTGGCATCGATGAAGTCGGTCCAGGTCTTGGGAACCTCCAGTTCGCGCTGGAAGCGCTTGGAGAACTTCTTGCGCAGCACCGGATCCTCGAAGCGGCTCTTGCGGTAGTGCAGAATGTGGATGTCGCCATCCAGCATCACGCCATAGGTCTTTTTCTGCCACTTGGTATAGAACTCGCTGTAGGCGGGCATGACCCAATCCAGATAGTCTTGGCTACCCTCGTAGCGAGCGAAGTAGTCGTCCAGGGGCTCCAACTGCCCGGTCTCGGCGAAGGAGCCAAAGAACAGGCTGGGGTACTGCACCCAGTCGAAACGCGGCCGCTTGGACAACAGTTGCGGCAGGATCTTGGCCACCGCGTCGCCGCCGTCGTACAGCTCGCGGCTCTTGATGCCCACGCCCGCTTCCTTCATCAGCAGCGGGGAAAGCCAGAGCGGCGCGTGCAGCCAGTTGGAATCCTGGAAATAGGTTAGCTCCACATCCTTGAACAGCTTCTTGCCCGGCGGCACCCGGGTGGCGGCGAGCGACGGGCGGGTCAACAAGCCCGCCGCGGCGGCCGCGCCGGCACCGGCGGCGGCCCCTTGCATGAAGCGGCGCCGTGTCAGTCCACTGAATAAGCCCATTGTTCTCTCCTCCCTTTGGTTGGGTCACGACCTTCACTCGGGTCTCGACCCTTGGTTGAACATTTGGCGGCGCTCAGTCCACGCGCGCCTCCGTCTCGGCATCGAATATCATCACATCGGAACTCGCGTAGCGCAGGCGCACATGCTCGCCCTCGCCGACCGCGGTTTCGGCATGTGCTTGGGCGCGAAAGCGGCAATCGCCGGCAACCAGGGTCAGGATAGTCCGCTCGCCCACGTACTCGTTGATC
>Ga0114931_10005142_pt1 | contig 16197 bp, 13 predicted proteins | sample 2SBtaG_FD_89579 | JGI IMG/M metagenome (GOLD analysis project Ga0114931, IMG submission 89579) | Deep subsurface microbial communities from Kolumbo volcano to uncover new lineages of life (NeLLi) - 2SBTROV14_V59a metaG | ecosystem: Environmental > Aquatic > Marine > Volcanic | place: Kolumbo...
GCAAGTAGTTGGCCCTTAGTGACTTTTTGTCCCAGCTTGACAACCGGCCGCTGGAAGAAACAGGACATATCATTGGTGCGACTGAAGTTCACGAGAGGGTACTCAATGGTCTTACCTTTGCCGTTCTTGACTGCTATGGACCGTGCATCACACGCGGTAACCGTACCAGCGTCTTTGGCAAGCACAAGTCGACCTGTATCTAGCGCTGCGCGCGCCTCAATGCCGGTACCGACGAGCGGTACCTCCGGCATCAAGCACGGTGTTGCCTGTTTCTGCATGTTGCTACCCATGAGTGCACGGTTCGCGTCGTCGTTCTCAATAAACGGAATCATTGATGTTGCAATTGAGAATGGTTGCGCAGTGGCAACATCCATGTACTGCACATCCGTACGTGCTACAAGACGTGGCTCGCCGCGGTGACGAACCTCGATCTGCTCTTCGGTAATGTTGCCCTTGTCATCGAGCGCAGTAGCTGCGTGTGCAATGAATGCATCTTCCTCCTCAAGTGCGTTGAGGTACTTGATCTCATTTGTGAGCCTACCATTCTTTACCTCGACATACGGTGTTTGGATAAAGCCAAAACGGTCAATGATACTAAAGTTTGCAAGGTGCAATATAAGACCAATGTTCGGTCCTTCCGGCGTGTGGATAGGGCAGACACGACCATAGTGACTTGGATGGACGTCACGGACCTCAAATCCTGCGCGTTCGCGTGTGAGACCACCGGGGCCGAGTGCCGATAGCGTGCGTAAGTGTTCGAGCTCAGTAAGCATGTTCTGCTGCTGCATGAACTGCGACAGTTGGTTCGTCGTGAAGAACTCCTTTATGGCGGCCTGTAGCGATCGTGGGTTTATGATAGTTACCGGCGAGCCCGTTTCCGGTTCGATTGTCGACATACGGTCTTGAATGTTACGCTTCATACGCGAAACACCCACGCGCACCTTCTGCTGCATCATCTCTCCAACAAATCGTACACGTCGAAAACCAAGATGGTCGATATCATCTGCCACGGCATCAGGGTTAGCATTGAGTTCGATAACATGACTGACGATGGTCACCAAGTCATCGAGCGATAGCGTGCGTCGGTCCATCTCCGCAGGTGTCATTGCCTTGTGGAACCTTGCGTTGAACCGGTGACGGCCAACTTCTGACAGGTTATAACGTTCTTCACCAAGTACCGACTGCACGAAGTCTGCTGCCGCTTCAGGAGTGGCAATGTCGCCGTCGCGCATGCGACGATACATTTCTATGTACGCATCCTCGACCGTTTTGGCAGGATCCTTGGCCAACGTACCGTTGATCCAGTCAGCGCCTGTGGGGATTTGTGCAAACAGGTCCACCATGTCCTTATCGAGACGTGCACCAAGGATGCGCAGCAACGACGTAATAGGTAGTTTGCGCTTTCGATCGATGCGTACGTATATGGCACCATCTGCTTCAGATTCAATTTCTATCCACACACCGCGTCCTGGAATGATCTTTGCGCCGAAATAGGTGTTACCTTTGATGAGTTGTGAGGTAAAGAATACGCCTGAACTTCGGGCAAGTTGTGGTACCACAACGCGCTCGACACCATTGATGATGAACGTACCGTGATCGGTCATCATTGGAAAATCTGCAAGAAATATTTCCTGCTGGTTCTCAGTACCGAGCGTCTTGTTTTTCAACTTTACAACTGCCTTGAGCGGTGCGTCATAGGTACGCATATTCTCCTTTGCCCAGTACTCATCGTACTGCGGTTCTCCGAGTTCATAGCTTACAAAGTACAGGTCAAACTTCTTTTCCCCGTAGTCACGTATAGGCGAGAACTCACTGAAGACCTCGTCAATGCCGCTCTCTATGAGCCACTTGAAACTATTAAGCTGTGGCTCGACAAGATTAGGCAACTCTGCGTATGGCTTGCGAAAACGTTTGAAGGTCTTCTGCGGTCGATTGCGTGTAGTATGTGATGACATGGCGACACTGCTAATTAATATTGCGTACACAACGCGCATGCCGAACGTCGGCACCGCGTAGGATAAGAACTCACAAAACACCCCATACAAGGGGTTCTTGTGTTATCTCAGCCTATCGTTCAAATGACACCGTGTGTGCAATTAACGTGTAAAAAATAATAGGTGTGCCTCCCGCTCCCAGAACTCAATCAATCCGAAATAGTATGACAAGTATAGTCAAGAAAGGGTATTTGTCAACCATAGTCAATGGAGTGGTGCATAGATATGTGGATAACCATAGTGCGTGCTGTATAAAGACACAGTAATTGGGCCTGTACAATAGGAGGCAGGAGGCCCAATTAATTGCGTATTGGTGCAGACTGCATTCCTAGCGGTGCTCTGTTTCCTCGAGAATTCGTTGTTTGTGTGTAGTTGCTTCCCACAGGGTGGTCGTAGTAGATACTTACTGCATGCCACAGAGTCTTTTCTGTCAATCCTTTCGCTTGGTCAGTGCATGGAACATGCTCCAGGACACAAACCTGTATGTAGGATCTTGCACGGTGCTGCCGACCAGGTCTGTCCAGCCCACCAGTGGCGCTGCTCCTTTCTGACGAAGCACTAACCTTGAGCTGTTGTTAGCCTCGAGCACACACAAACGCTGACTGTCCATTGTGCTGTGCTTTATGTGGAATACAGAATCACTCAAAGCGAACCAACAGCCTTTGTAACAAGGGTGACAACGTACATGCAATACTCACTAGCTCCCTCTTCGTTCATGTGCACATAAGGCTTTGTGCCAACACGGTTACCAGCACCTTATACCGCTGGTGTAGTCATCTTGCGTCACCTTCTTTGTACTGTTTGTTACTTTTTAAGCTTACGTAGTCTTTTTCCACTTGGCTATCGAGGCGTGGTTGCCAGTGAGTAGCACCTTCGGCACGCGATAGTTCTTCCCTTTCCACCGTAAGACCTCTGGTCGTGTGTAGACGTCGTGTGAGGATACGCGCCGCTCTTCAACTGACAGCTCATTTCCCAGTACACCGGGCAGTCTACGTACAACTGCATCCATAACGACCATGGCAGGAAGTTCACCGCCGGTGAGTGTGTAGGGCCCAATGGTAAGTGTTTCTGCACGGAGTATTTTCTTTACACGGGCATCAATCCCCTCATACCGACCGCAGATGAGTACTAAATGCTTGTAACGAGATGCCATTCGTTCTGCGTACGCAGTGTCAAAAGTAGTACCGTCGGGTTCAAAGAATATCACCTTTAACGTACGTCTATTCTTTCGACCTATCGCTTTTGCCGCAGCCTTAAGTACACTTTCTGGCTCAAGCACCATGCCGGGCCCTCCGCCATACGGACGCTTATCGACCCGCCTCCACGTATCCTTTGTGAAGTCGCGTGGATTATAAAATGATACCTTGATCCTACCTCGGTCACGTGCACGACGCAGAATAGACTCACTCAGATATGAGTCAAACGCACCTGGGAAAAGTGTAATGATGTGTATATGTAACGTGGTGGCGCCCTGGGTCATACGTCACAGTCGGTCCTCATACTTTGTGAGAAATAGTGGCCATTGTGAATGCATTGGTTCTGGAAACGTGTCCAAGCTAAACCAACCTATCTCATCAAACTTGTGCGGCTCATTGTTGCGAACCTTGTTCGGATCTATCTCTACCCTGAAGTCGAGTGCAAGCCAGTGTGTAGGTGTGCCTTCCTGTTCGCGAAGGACATCACGATAGCCTAGAAACTCATACCGTACGACATCCGTTGCAAACTCCTCCGCAAGCTCTTTTCTCATTGTTTTGTCGACGGTATCACCAAACTCCACGCCGCCACCCCCTATATCCCAGCGACCATGCTCATCACGACAGGTTGGACTGCGCTTCGATAGCAAATACTTACCGGCTCCGTCATGGCATGCGTAGACAACCGTAATGCCTGTATGGTCAACACCCTTTTTCATTGTACTAGCCTAGCATCCAACTGTGAGGAGCTCAAATATGCTACATTACGAGTAGCGCCCCATGCGGGGCGCTACTTCAAAAACGTTGTTTTGAGTATCCTAATCAAGCTTAAGGTCTGCCATCGCCTCATCGAGTGAGCGCGCCGTATCTGAGGCCGGTGCCTCACTTGGTGCGTCATTCGTTGCCTCTGCTTGACTGTGCTCCTGCGAACGGAGGCCGCCAACCGGCTCATTGATCTTGAGGTTTACCCTGGCGTTGTTCTTCATGCCTACCACGCGAAGCAAGGTGCGTATCGCCTTTGCGGTGTTGCCGCTGCGACCAATTATCTTACCCATATCCTCATGGTTCACATCGAGTGTAAGAAGTACTCCCATTTCATCCACACTGCGGTCAACTTTGACCTCATCAGGATGATCGACAAGTCCTTTTACTACGTACTCGAGAAACTGTTGATCGTCGTGCATGTTATTCTGTATATGTTCTTAAAACTATCAATCGACCTTAACGTACTCTATTGTACTGCATACAGCCGTAGCTTCAAATAGCTACTCTGCTGCTGCCTCCTTTACAGGCTCCTTCTCTTCTTTTTTGTCAGTTTGTGCTTCACCTTTCTCAGTATTGCTCTTTTCGTGCTCGTCAGTTTCCTCTTTTTGACTTTCGTTTAACACCTCCTCCTTCGCTATGGGTGTCTTGCGAGGCAACACATTCTTCTTCTCACCCTTGATGACCTTTTGGCTCACCAAGATGTTATGCAGCGTATCTGATACCTGGGCACCTTTACGTATCCAGTACGTAATCCGCTCGGCATCCAGAGCCACAGTGTTGGTGTGAGGGTTATAATGTCCAACCATTTCCGTGTAATTGGCACTCTTTGGTCCTCGTGTGGACTCCGTTACAACCACGCGGAATTCTGCGTGGTTCCTTCTGCCAACACGTTGTAGACGTATCATTAACATAGGTGCGGGCTACTGTACCAGAAAGCGGGACATCGGTCAAACAACTTGCGTATTCTTAGAGCCACCGTTTCTCTTCAAGTGCTGCGTGTGCGGCAGCTTGCTCAGCCTCTTGTTTGCTCTCGCCCTGACCCTGAGCAATGAGGTCATTACCAAGATAAGCGCCGACGGTAAAGTGTTTATTATGGTCCGGCCCATCCTCTTTGAGGATATTGTAACTTGGCGTAATACTAACACGTTCCTGGGCCGCTTCCTGGAAACGGCTCTTATTGTCCTGCCAAAGACGTTTCTTTACCACCTCATCTGCTAACGGAAAAATATTTGCTTCAATAAAAGCATGTGCAACACCATACCCTTGATCCATGTATATTGCCCCAATAACAGCTTCGAAGGTGTTGGCCAAGATATATTGACGTGCACGGCCGGTATCCCTCGCTTCGCCGCGCGAAAGTAGCAGGCACTCATTCATGCCTAGCTTCGTTGCGGCTTCGGATATGGTATTTGTGTTCACCAATGCTGCCCGGTACGCAGTAAGGTCACCTTCCGTTTTGTCAGGGTACCTATCAAACAGGAACCGTGTAACCACAAGTTCAAGCACTGCGTCCCCCAAGAACTCCAGACGTTCGTTATGAGACACTTGCTCATTCTTGTGTTCATTCACATACGAGCGATGTGTGAATGCTGTACGTATGAGCATTGGGTCATTGAAAGAGACCCCGATAGAGTCGGTAAATCGTTGTATAGAATCTTGGTTATCATTCATGGTCATACGATACACGTACGCATCCGCACTTGTGTGCACAGGAGGCGTACATAACATGCGGCGCTAATGTTTATCCGCATTCAAGAGAATGTTGATCGCTTTTGTAATAATCGGCAAAATGTCGTGATAAAAGTTCAGTTCCAGTATATCTGCAAGTTTGAACCAGCGCGCATCGTCAAGACCTCCCTTTTCTTCCAACGTAATGTCCGCAAACGGCGACTCCATAAGGAAATACGTCACGTGCTTACGTATCTTTCCTTTCTCAGGATTAGATGCAACATACTCGTTCTCACCAAGTTTTTCACGCACCTTGGTCGCAAGACCCAGCTCCTGCCTTATCTCACGTATCGTTCCAGCTTCTGCTGTCTCTGCGTCCTCTATACCACCTTTCGGAAGCGTCCAGTGGCCAAATACATCGTGCACAAGCGCAACATACAGGTCGTCCCCATCTTTGGCATACACCACAGCGCCACCTTTACGTTCGATAGGCATTTGGTCGTACGGTACCATAGGACGGTTGGTCTTACTCTTGCGACCATTCTTTTGTGTTGTCTCGTTCTTGCCGGGCTCACCAAGCTCCTTATACACGGAACCAAGTACACCGTTGATAAAGCGACCGGATGACTCACCACCGAAGTTCTTGCCAAGCTCGATAGCTTCGTTTATCGCCACCTTTGCAGGTACTTCACTTCTATCACTAAAGAGAAGCTCATAGAGGCCTATTCGCAAAATATTGCGGTCTACTCGAGATATCTTGTCTATCGGCCACTCGGGTGCGGCCTTCGTGATAACCAGGTCAAGGTCCTGTTGTTTTTCCTGGACACCATTAAGCAGCCGCTTCATGAATGGCAGGTCTTTACTTCCTGACGCAAATTCGTCAATATTACGCGCGAGTATGTCTTCGGTATGCGGAGCATCCTCGAGAGCTTCCTCAAGGTTCATATCCCACTCAAAGAGTGTTTGCAGGACGATCGACCGTGATAGGTGCCTGTTCGACATTGTGCTCTAAAGTGCATCTTTGAGACGCTGCAAAGTCCTCAAACTACGCCACGTGCTACTGTGCGGACTTTACTTCGCCTCTTGTTCTGCTGCGCTCTTCTCGTCGTTCGATGAAGAACCCTTGTTACTCTCCTTTGCCTCCTTCGAAGCCTTCCGTTTACTTTTGGTCAGCTTCTCAGCAGTGCCGATGGTAATGATCTGTTTCCCACGATACATGCCAGTTGTCGGGTCCATAAAATGACGCCGACGAACACCGGTTGCTGTGGTTACAAGACTAGGTGCACCTGTGCGGTGGTGCGCACGACGGCTCGCTGTCTTGCTGTGGGTAAGTTTCATTCGCACCGACATAAGCGTTACTATACTCAATAATCCCACATTTGCAAGCATTCTGCAGCACGATTATACACAACTAGCACATATGGCAGAAGGTTGTCCGATGGATAGAACACAGACCGTAGCGAGCAATGCAGTATCTATGGCTTGCTGTACCATACCCCTTGTGCCGTTCAAAGCCATACTGCGGGTACCTACGAGCATAGGAGCACATCTTCCGGTCACGTGTCACTTTCGCAAGTACTGCAGCAGCTGCAATAAGTGGCTCACTCGCGTCACCACGGATTATGGTTTGTTGAGCAGCATATGTCCTGGGTGCCTTAAGGCCACCATCAAGCAATATGCTCGTTCTGCCTGGTTCCGTTGCTACACGAGCCAACGCTCTTCTAAGCGCACGCGAGATAGCAGGTACAATGCCATACCTATCAATGGTGTCTGCGGTGCTCATGGCGACCGCCCAGGACATATGTGGCACCGTGGTCAATCGCTCATACCATTCGTCTCGTTCACTAGGGGTCATGACCTTTGAGTCGCGTATGCCCTTGAGCGTATGCATGTCGAACCTGCTTGTCACGGCAAACACGCCGACCGCAACTGGTCCTGCAAGCGGGCCTCTACCAGCCTCGTCTATACCAATAGTCAATCGCATGTGGCTATTGTAACAAAGTATTTTTAGAGCTTATACAAAAGTTCAATGATGAGCTCCCATGCTATACTGCTGCCATGTCTGAGTTTGTGCACCTTCATACACACAGCCACTATTCGCTCCTCAACGCAGTACCAAAAATAAAGGCACTTGTTGCACGAGCAGTAGAGTACAAAATGCCGGCACTAGCGCTCACCGATAATGGCAACCTCTATGGTGCTGTTGAGTTTTACCAAGAGTGTCAGAAGCAGAACATAAAGCCGATCATAGGTGTTGACGCGTACCTTGCACCACGTACGCGGCACGATATGGAACGGGGTATTGATGATAAACGTATTAGACTCGTGCTTCTTGCGGAGGATAACGATGGCTACCATAACCTCATAAAGCTCATTACAAGCTCTTACGTTGAGGGCTTGTTTGATAAGCCGCGCATTGATCACGAGCTACTTGAACGTTGGCACAAGGGACTTATTGCCGTGCTGCCGTCTTTCTCAGGCGAGCACCTTATGGCATTACGTGGTAATGACCTTGAGCGTGCTGCAGCCGTACTGCAGTGGTATACGAACGTGTTCGGCGCTAGCCAGGTCTTTTTGGAGCTAACACACCATCCAGAGATCGACGGACACGAATATGTACAAAAGCAGGTAAAGCGACTGGCAGAACATACCAGCGTACCGCTCATTGCTGCACACGATACGTACTATCTGGAACCGGAAGACCGTTTTGCCCGTGAGACGATGATAAAGATAGGCACTGGAGGGTCACTGGAAGGTGAGGATTATTTTGAAGATGAGGATCTATCGTTCATAGCACCGGACGTTGCTGAGAAACTTTTTAGTGAAGAGCCTGAAGCACTCAAGAATACCGCGAAAGTTGCCAAACGCTGCAACATCACCATAGAAATAGGTCACTGGTACTTTCCCAACTTTATCATTTCGTCAGGACGAACGGCGGATGACGAACTCACGCATCTAGCCCTAGAGGGGATACGCTGCCGCGGCCTTTCGTACGACGGCGAGGTAAAGAAACGCCTTGATTACGAACTGGGCGTTATTAAACTCAAGGGGTACAGTGCATATTTCCTTGCTGTTGGCGATCTCATTCGTGAAGCACGCAGTCGAGGTATCCTGACCACGATACGAGGGTCGGTTGCGGGATCACTTACGACGTATGTGCTGGGTATTACGACCGTGAACCCACTCCAGCTCAATATACCATTCGAGCGGTTCCTAAACCCAAAGCGACCTTCTGCTTCTGACATCGACATGGATTATGCTGATAACCGTCGAGATGAAATGATCGAATATGCCAAGCAGAAGTATGGTGAAGAGAACGTCGCACAGATTGGCACGTTCGGCACAATGATGGCGAGAGCCGCAGTGCGTGATGTGGCACGAGCACTTGGCTATCCCTACGGGGTCGGTGACAAGATAGCCAAAGCTATCCCCTTCGGTTCACAAGGTTTCCCGATGACCATTGACCATGCATTGGAGACAGAGAAGGAGTTCAAAGATTTGTACAAGAAGGACCCTGATACGTGTCGCATCGTCGATCTTGCAAAAAAAATAGAAGGGTGTGCACGTCATGTCGGCGTGCATGCGGCAGGTGTGGTTATTGCCCCGCGTCCACTTTCCGAGTTTGTGCCTGTGCAACCTGATCCTAAAGGTAGTGGTAAGTTGGTGACTCAGTACGACATGTATAGTGTCGGTGAAGACGGTGTTGGCTTGCTAAAGTTCGACTTCTTGGGCATCAAGAACTTGTCCATACTTGCCGATGCGATAGAGCGCGTACACACACGCCTTCATATCGATATCGATATCGAGAACATTCCGTTGGACAACGCGAAAACATTTAAGATGCTTGCACGAGGTGACACCGGCGGTGTTTTCCAATTGAATGGTACTGCCATGACGCGCTACCTCAAGGAGCTAAAGCCAAGCAAAATTGAAGATATAAACGCCATGATAGCACTCTATCGACCTGGTCCAATGCGCAATATTCCAGAATACATAGCACGTAAACAAGGGCGTTCGCCTGTGCGCTACTTCCATCCTAAGGCAAAGGGATGGCTCGAACCATCATACGGCATACTGGTCTATCAAGAAGATCTACTTTTCACTGCACTTGAACTTGCGGGGTATGACTGGGAGTCTGTCGATAAGTTTCGGAAAGCGGTCGGCAAGAAGATACCAGAAGAAATGGCGAAACAGCACGTGAAATTCGTAGAAGGCTGCCAAAAATACTCCGGCATGAGTAACAGTGAAGCCGAGCAGATCTGGTCGCTGTTCGAACCGTTCCAGGGATATGGTTTCAATAAGGCTCACGCGGCAAGCTACGGTAAGGTTGCATACCAAACTGCCTACATGAAGGCCAACTATCCAGTTGAATACATGGCCGCCATACTTACCGCGGACTCCGGCGACATCGACAAGGTTGCGGAGGCTGTCGCAGAGTGCGTACGTTTAGGTATTCGCGTACTGAAACCTGATGTAAACCAGAGTTTCGGTACGTTCACTGTGGTGGAAAAGGATGGTGTAGATGCGATACGCTTTGGACTTAGTTCCATAAAGAACTTTGGCGAAGGTATAGCGGAGGTTATTATCAGCGAGCGTACCGCACATGGTACATACACTTCTCTTGCTGACTTCTTGACGCGTATCCAAGACCGCAGCCTTAATAAGAAATCGCTAGAATCACTCATTAAATGCGGTGCATTCGACTCATTTGAGTATACGCGAGGACGTATGCTTGCCTACATAGATGAGTTGCTTGCGTTCAACAAAGAGAGCTCAAAGGAGGTCTCACAAGCATCACTTTTTTCGGGAACCGGTGCAGCAGGACTATCGTTACCGGAAGCACCTCGTGCACCACTCGAGGACATGCTGGTATGGGAGAAAGAGCTCCTCGGCATTTATGTGTCTGGTCATCCCCTCGATGCGCACAAAGATCGTCTTGAGCGTCTGGGCCAGAACATACATGACGTGAAGCATGGTTTACCGGGGGTTGAGGTCGTTGTTGCGGGCATATTGACCGAGGTTAAACCCTTTACCACGAAAAAAGGTGACAAGATGGCCTTCCTTAAGCTCGCCGACTACCATGACAACATAGAGGCAGTCGCGTTCCCAACAACATTTACTGAGTTTCGCGAGCTTTTAAAGACGGATACGTGCGTCGCGTTTAAGGGACGTGTCAACGAACGCAATGGTGAAAAGAGCTTCGTGGTAAACAAGGTTCGTCCACTGCAGCCAAAATAATGTAGAGTGCATGTAGAACATGCGCTGCTTTGTGAGGCCGGTCTGCATCACGTGTTACGCTGTGCTTGTTGCGTGGGGCCACATAGAATCCTGCTAGGCCCCGACTACGCGACCCAGCATGCCAAAAGGAACATCGCCGCAGAACGGTGATGTGTTGTTTACCTGATAGTGACCTGCAGATCACCGGTACCATAGCCAGGGTACACCAGCTCGAAGCGATAGGTGCCCGGGTCAAGGTGATGGGCCTTCTCTGCGTGTGTTATCTCGAACATACGCGTTTTTCCTGCCGGCAGTTGGTACTGTACATGCTCTTTACCTTGACATACATCGCTCGTGCTACTGTCGTAGACAAGCGTGTCGTGTGCATCATAGATACGATAGACGACTTGGCAGTGTCGCTTTGCTTCAAGCATCACGCTTGCGTCCGACGTGTTTGTGACCAAAAGCAAAAGTCCGGACACGTCCTCAAACTTGTTGTACGTGCGGTCTGCATGCTCGATAAGTTGCGATACCTTGATCGACACATTCTCCTTGTTCATACCTGGCTCCGGGTTCTGTACGTAAGGCATTTGCGCGGCTGGCGCAGCGGTTTGAGCTTGGTCCGCGTGGGAGATCATGGATACAAATTCGCGCGCCTTGTTGGCAACCGATTCGGGGATAATACCCCTAGCAATAAGAGTCTCAACAAAGCTGTGCACGGTATGTAGTTGAAGTGTGCCAGCGTACGCAGGGACTGCGACCACTACACCGACCGCCAGTGTCAGTGAAAGTGCGCATGCCACAAGTAGTTTCTTCACCATACGTACTATTGTCTACCAACTTGACGTATTTTGCAACTGTTGCATTGTTGTCAATTTCTTGTATGCTGCTATCCAGGCTGTACATAACACAAGGAGAAAGAAATGAAAGAAATGACTGTGCATGCTAAGCGCAAGCGTTCTGCCAATCACGACAAACAGGCCGACAGCAAATTGTCACCGGCTACAGAGCACACACCTGCAATCACGGAGATCATGTACCACTTTGCAGCGTGGATAGATGACTACGTCGAGGTGGTGTCGACAAGGAGAAAAACGCTCCATCTCGAACAACGGGCCGAGCTAGATGCACAATCCGTTGAGTTTGTGAAGTTACTCATCCACGAGCTCAACCAAAAAATTGACCGGGAGCTCTACACCATGGATCGGAAGAAGGCCATGGAGACATACGAGGAATGGATATGCGAGGCATCTATTCAGACACTGTGGAACTCCTGCCTACATTCAGACACAGGCAGTGAGTATACCGCTGAACAGATACACAGAGCACGTCTGGACCTTGTACTACTGATGAACGAGTGCAGAGTACCAAAGGCACAGGACTTATTCAGCCAGTTTTATAGCTGGTTGGATTCTGCCTCATTCCTTAAATGACCTATTGCAACGCTCGACATACTGTCGAGCGTTTTTTAGTAACTGCTCACAGTGTATTTCCGCTACTGTGCACATGCTCCGGCACATACCTACATGGAAGACTGCTCCAAGGGCGCTTGCCCGTGCTTAGTCTTCCCTATGGGTACATAGGCTCCACCGTACAAAGCGCTACAGACAGTGAGGTTTGGGAAGTGTGCGCAGTTACATTTTTTACCCTTTACACATGGTTTGGGGCGCGCTACCATGTGTACATGGCAGTAGAAATAACAGCCACAACGTACTAGTAACGCCCAATACGGGAGGTAGAATACCTGTACAACTCCCGCACTAAGCGGGATTATTACGTTCTACGTTGACCACAACGATACTTTAACCACTAACACCAGCCACATGCACGAGAGCGACCTACCAGCCATGCGCCACACCCTTGCACACCTGCTTGCTGCAGCAATCAAGGAGCTCTACCCTCACGCTAAGCCAACAATAGGCCCTGCTGTTGAAAACGGTTTTTATTATGATTTTGATTTTAGGGGCGGTGAGAAGCCTGGTGAAGAAGACCTTCCGAAGATCGAGCAAAAAATGCGTGAGCTATTGAAGAAGTGGGACAGTATGGTGGGTGAGGAGGTAACCAAGGAAGAAGCACAAGCACGTTTTGCAAAGAATCCTTACAAGCTGGAGCTCATAGACGAGATATGCACGCGAAAAGAAGCACTGACGTTATATCACGCAAAACACGGCGACGAGATTTTGTTTACCGACCTGTGTCGTGGTGGGCACGTTGAGAAGCCGTCTGCTATAGCAAGCACCTCGTTCAAGCTTGACCGCGTTGCAGGTGCATATTGGCGTGGGGATGAAAAGAACGCAATGTTAACACGTATTTACGGTCTTGCGTTTACTGACAAACAAGCACTGGATGAGTACGAACACCAACTTGCCGAAGCAAAGAAACGCGATCACAGAAAGCTGGGAAAGGAACTTGACCTGTTTACGTTCTCTGAGCTCGTTGGTCCGGGTCTACCGCTCTGGACCCCTCGCGGTGCCATCGTGCGAAATGAACTTGATGCGTTCGTGTGGTCACTCAGACAGAAAGCAGGTTATGAGCGGGTGACCATCCCGCACATAACCAAGAAGGACCTCTATGAAACGAGTGGCCATTGGGAAAAGTTTACCGACGAGCTTTTCAGGATCACCACACGTGAAGGTAAGGAGTACGCCCTAAAACCAATGAACTGTCCGCACCATACGCAAATATATGCACGCCGGCCACACAGCTATAGGGAGCTGCCGCAACGGTATGCAGAGACCACTATGGTCTATCGTGACGAGCAATCAGGAGAGTTGGGCGGCCTTACGCGCGTACTGTCCATAACACAAGACGATAGCCATATCTTTTGCAGGCACAGCCAAGTCAAGGAAGAGTTCATGAAAATATGGGATATGGTTGATACACTGTATACGACATTTGATTTTTCATTGCGTGTACGCCTGTCGTTCCATGATCCCAACGAGATGGACAAGTACCTTGGCACCAAGAAGATCTGGGAAAATGCAGAGAATGCACTTCGTGAAATCGCAGAGGCGCGCAACGCAAATTATATAGAGGCACCAGGAGAAGCCGCAATGTACGGTCCTAAACTTGATTTTATGGCAACGGACAGTATTGGCCGGGAGCACCAGGTTGCAACTATTCAACTCGACATGAATTTGCCCGAGCGGTTTGACCTGTCTTGCGTGAATGAAGAGGGCACAAAGGAACGTATCGTCATGATACACTCTGCAATCATGGGTTCCATTGAACGTTTTACCGCCGTGCTTTTGGAGCATTTAGCAGGTGTGCTTCCCTACTGGCTCGCACCGGTCCAGCTACGCATCCTGCCCATCAGCGAGAAGCATAGAGTATATGGCTACAAGCTTCATGACGAACTTCGTGCGCATGGTATACGTGTTGAACATGATGTCGCAGACGAGTCACTTGGCAAACGCATACGACGCGCAAAGCAGGACAAACTTCCATTTTTCGCGGTTGTCGGTGACAAGGAGATGGAGTCGGAACAAGTGACGCTTGAGTCCCGAGATGGAACCTCAGCTTCGTACAAAGTATCTGATCTTATCGCACACCTGGAAGAGGTACGCGCTTCGCGCTCGTAACGTGCCTCCGCGCATACTACAAAAGACCGCCCTGTTGGGCGGCCTTTTTGATCATATTATTTCTTGTTGGTCTTGTTGGCAAAGTAATCGAGCGCCTTGGCCAAGGCGACCTTAGTGCCAATACGGTCATTCGTATAGCTATAGTCGATGCATTCCACAAGGATACCAAGTACGTTCTCGAAGTCCTTGTTTGTCCAGCTCTTGGTGCGATCAGCAAGCTCTCTGTCAGGGTTGTGATGACCCTCCAAACGGCTTTTGTACACATCGTCAAGCTTACGTACAACCTTGGCAATGAATGCAGATACATTCACATGCTGCGTATCTAGTGTACGAATAAGCTCATAGGTTTTCCTGTGCTCGCTTGCAGCTATGTAGCTGATAAACTGTACCACAACGTTTGCCGTTGCCGTACGGTCCTGCTGCGTATCTGCTTGAGCTGCAGCTCGAACACTCGCCTTTTCAACACGGTCTTGCGTGAACGTAGGTGTGTTATTAGCCTCCGCTCGTTCACTATTTGTTCCGGCCGATTGCTCAGTGTGCGTTGTAGATACGACGGGTACCTCGTCCGCTGACGTTCGTTCCATTGCTGCAAGAATACTGTGTGCTCGTTCCTTCGAGAGGAGTATCCAGCCGTCCTCACGTGGGTATGTGGCCTTTGCCTGTTCATAGAGTTTTGTCAGGAATACCTCAGTCGTCATATCGCTACGACCTATCGCTCCAACGATCATACGTGTTGTCTCGGGCGAAAGCAGTATCCTTTCGTTATGTGCACGGTCTTCAACAAGAGTAACACCATCGTTTACACCGTTGCGCATTGTGTGTGTGTGCAATGCAGGCGAAACTTCAGTCATACTACGCGCAATATCTTCCATGTGCGTTTCGTGCTCCTGCTCCATAGCACGCTTTGAACGTTCGACAATTGCTAGACGCAGCCTTTCAAATGGACGATAGACCGTAAGCATGTATGCGGTAATAACACTGACCGCGAGTACAGCAAGCCAAAAGAATGTTGTTGCGACCGGCCCTGCCTCAAAACCTGTATATGGTACCTGCGTAAGCGTAATGTAGCTTCCTGCCTTCGTAATGGTCTTGCTCAGTAGTATTTTTGGCGTGTGAGGCGTCTCCTTTGGCGTATCACCACCACCTCCTCCGCCACCACCACAGTTTAAACATGAACCGCCGCCCCTCTTGATAGAGACCGATGCGCTACAGGTGATCGTGCTGCCATCAACGGTAGTGAAGGTGCCCGTATAGGTTGTATTGTTCTGTACGGTGACACTCTTTGTGCCAGAGGTGGCGATGGTGCCTATGTTCTGATCGATACTCGCCTGTTTGGTTTTTAGTGATGTCCAAGAGAGTGTCGCTTGGCTACCTGGTGTTACCGTGCGCGGTGCAATACTCATGCTACAGGTCGGACTACTCTCTTGTGTAGGTACGGTTACCGTTGCTGAGCAGGTAATGGTGTCACCATTATCACCTACGAACGTGCCGGTGTACGTTGTGGTTTGCTGGGGCGCAACTGTTGCGCTGCCGGTAGCATCAGTACTTGCTATACCATGGTCAAACGAAGCACTGGCAACATGTGTGGTTGACCAGGAGACGGTACTTGTGGCGCCAGACGAGAATATAGACGCAGGTGACGCATCCATACTGCACGTTGGTGTCGGTGTCTCTTCCACCTTCTTGGTGAGCGCAACACACACCGGCACAACAGAGTTTGGTGAGGTCTGACCTTGGAATGCATGTACCGCAGCCAGGGTATCCGCAGCGTTATGCAAC
>Ga0114931_10005143_pt1 | contig 16196 bp, 9 predicted proteins | sample 2SBtaG_FD_89579 | JGI IMG/M metagenome (GOLD analysis project Ga0114931, IMG submission 89579) | Deep subsurface microbial communities from Kolumbo volcano to uncover new lineages of life (NeLLi) - 2SBTROV14_V59a metaG | ecosystem: Environmental > Aquatic > Marine > Volcanic | place: Kolumbo...
GGCCTCCCACCGGGGAATGACTTCCTCAGCCTCGACCGCCGTGGGCTGGCCTCCCAACTCCACTTCCTCTTCCTGTCCGGTCACCGGATTCAGACGCGAAGTGATCCCGAAGGCCGTCACGGCGTAGAAATGAACCTTGCCGTTGATCACCCCGTCGGTATCCTCGTACACATACCGGCCGAGAGGGTAGATGTCCTTCCCGTCCTCGGTCTGGCCGATGGCGTTGATGGTCCGGTCGGTGACCTGACGCAGGTGGTTGGGTGAGTTCAACCCCAATCCATCCTTTGGGTGCATCCGAAATTCCGCGATGAGCATCCACTCCTCGGGAGCCGGGCCGATCGAGCCCTCCGGACGCTGCCAATTGTCGACACGCCACACCCTGTAGCCTTCGAACAGATCCTCGCCGCTAATGGGGTCCTTGCGAAGCTCGGAGCTGTTGTCCCACTGCAAAATGACCTTGCGGTCGCCGTTCGGCGGAACGAAGGCGGAAAGGTTCGGGTCGACGAAGGGATCCAGGGAGGGATCCGTGTTCAGTCCCGGCGGCGGCGGCGCGGTGGTTCCCACCCACTGGATCAGGGTCTCCTCGCCGTTGATCCCGGTGCAGGGATTGCAGTCCGCATCCACCCACTTGCATTCGAAGGAACGCCACGGAGGATCGGTCACGTTGAGCGTGTCGCAGGGATCGTCCCAGATGACCTCGTCACCGGGCTCCAGGGCCCGCAGGCAGCGCTCTTTGCCGTCGATCCCGGTGTCGGGATTCTGGTCGGCGTCAATGTACCGTCCGTTGAACACGCGCTGGGCGGAAACCGCGTTGCGGCGGAACCCGTCCTGGTGGTCGCCGATCACATACGAGGTTTGAAAAGTCAACGACTCCCCGGGATTGAGCTGGGAGAACGGCCCCGCCGCGACCACATAGCGATAGTCGTCCGGTTTGGTCGCATTCCGGTTGGGCTTTTCGCCGCTCGAGAGGAGGGCGTATCGCTCATCGTCGTTCTGGGGATCGCTGTTGGAACCGGTCGAGCTGAACCAAGCCACGGTTGTCAGCGCCACGCGCTGGGGAGCCTTCACCCCCGTGTCATCGGTGGTATGACCCAGAAAGAGGGTCCCAAACACACCCGGAACGTCGCCACCGACAATCGAGGTGCCGTTGTCCGGCGCGTCCCACATGAACGCGGTGTCCATGCTGAGGTCGAAAACGGAGCAGGACCCGGCCCGGTTGATGTCGACGATCGTGGTGTCGATGTGGGCCCAACCGACGAGATCGTCGGTCCAGTAGCGGTCCGCGGTCTTGGGGCCGACATCCGAGTCGGAGAAGAAACCGAGATAGACTTCCTTCAGTCGCTGCTCTCCGGTGTTGGTCAGAGTGAACTCGAAACCCACCGACTCGTTGATCTCCGCGGTGGACCACTGGAAGGAACGCTGGCGAACCCGAATGTTGAGCGGCACGTGATCGGTCACCTGGCCGATGGCCTCGGGCGTGTCGTCCCGGTACTCGCAGGAGAACATCTGCTGCCCGATCGCCGCGTAGTCCTCGTCGATCCTGCCGTCGCCGTCGTCGTCCTTCCCGTTGTTGAAATCTTCGTCGAAAACGCCGTCCCCGTCGTCGTCGGCCGCTTCCGGGTTCGCCGCCCCAAGCCGAACTCCGTTCTTGATCCCTTCGAAGGACTCGTAGATCGTGTCGACCGGGTCCAGGTCCGGCCGCAGCTCGAAGGGCGAGGCGGTCGAGACATGAGGCTCGGAATCGGACCCGATGGCTCCGATCCAGAGCCCCGGGAAGAATAGGTACTCGCCCCCCCGCCAGCCGGCCGAGAAGTCGTTGATGAAGGGGTTTCCGATAATTCCGACGTTCGTAATCTGCAGGGTCAACAATCCGACGTTGTGGGTAAAGATGTTCGGCTCACGCAGCGCATAGAGGTTGCTGGGAACCCGGCCATAGGCCATGGGCGGGGTCAGGTTGTCCATGTGGGCGGAGACGTCCCGCGCCCCGAACCCGAGCAGTACCGTTCCCAGGACCGCCCCGATCAACCGTCCGCGGCGAATACCCACTACCCTACCCGGTCGCGCGTCTCTCATCGGCAGTCCCCCCTTCCTGAAGCCCGCCTGGTCAGTCGATCGTTCATGCATCATGACTCCTGTCGTTCGCTGCTAGAAGCTGACGCCGACGCCCATCCGAATACTCCGGCCCTCAGCGAAAACCCTCGGGTCGTTGAGCGGCACCCAGTCCCGGATCCCGTCCTCGTTGACGTCGTCACCGAGGTAGGCCCCGCCTGCTCGTCCGGTCTCCGTATAGAAAACTCGGTAGTCGAACGCGCTGGAGTTCGGTGGTTGGGGAAAGTTCTGCGGTTCAAGATCACGGATGTTCTTGGCGTCCAGCACGTTGGTCCCGCGCATGAAGAGCTTCACCCGCTGTCCCCAGATCTTGTAGTACTTCTCAGCCTGAACGGTCAGGTTGGACGTGCTGGGGAGCCGTCGCGAGTTGGTCAAGAGGGGATCCGTCTTTCTCGTGTCCCGAAGCCGGGGCGTCCAGGGGAAGCCCGTCCCCAGGGTCCAAACGAAATTCGCGCCCCAGCTGCCCGGCTCGGCCAGACTCAGGGTCGCCGAGATCGTGTGACGCTGGTCCCAATCGAGGGGTTGCTCGGAGATCGGCAGATAGAGGAAGTCGGCGTTCTGCTGCTGGTTCGGATCCGAAGCCACTCCCGCCGCCACCCCGTACGTGTAGGACAGCTCGCCGGCGAAGTTGTTGCTGAACCGCTTGGTGAGGCTGAACTCAAACCCCCGCGAGGAGGCGTAGTCCTTGTTCACGTACTGGTTCACCAGAGCGGGACTATCTCCGGAGGTGACCTCCTGAACGCTCAACAGGCCGAAAATATCCTTGAAGTAGACCGAGAACTGCCCGAACACGTTGGGGGTGAACATGTGCTGCAGGGCGGCCTGGTACGAGACCGTGGTCTCGTTCTCGAGGTTCGGGTTCCCCCGCGTACTGACCGAGGTGTTCCGATCCTCGAAGATGAAACGCCGGTCCGGTACCTGGCTGAATCGACCGTAATGGAAAGAAAACACGTCGCGGTCCGAGATGGGATAGGCGATGCCCACTCGAGGGCTCCACTGGTCGCGAACCCGGGTTTCTACCTCGGAGGCGTCGAGCTGGCTCCCGACCGAGAACAGGTCATAACGCAGACCCGCGTTGAGCACCATGCCCTCGTGCTCCCACCGGTCCTGGAGGTAGAAGGAACCTTCCGGATTGAAGTAGTGATACTCGGTCCGGAAGAGGCCGATCTGTCCGTCGGCCCCGACCTGATTGGGAAAGGTTACGTTAAAGAGCTGCAAATCGTTGTAGGTCGCTTCCAGACCGCTCTTGATCTTGTGCCGACCGACCTGGCTCGTCCAGTCGGTCTTGAGCGTCCAGACGTTGGTGCTCCGATTGGTGAAGCTCGGAATATCGCCATTGGTGGAAAAAAACGGCTCCGGAGTGAAATTGATACGATCCCGCCACTGGTCCGGAAAACGCCCCTGGTACTCCCAGGGGAACTGATTCAGCACGTCCTGGGTGAAATCGAAGCTGTTCTTGCTCATCTTGAGAGTGTAGAAGGTTCCCTCGCCGAGCGTGTGGCTCCACACCAGCTTGTACTGCTGAAAGGTGTTGGTGTAGTTGGGGGTGTGCTCAGGACCGTTGTAGAAGACCCATCCGGGACCTTCCTGGCGTTCGCTGAAGTCTCCGTAGAGAGTACGGATCTGACCGGTGTCGAAGACCGTGTCCACTTCCGTTTCGACGAAGCCTTCCCGGCTGAAGGTGTGGACGTAGGAATCCCAGCTGCGCTCGTTCCGCATCATCTCGAAGGTCATTTTGTAGTTGGCGCCCGGTTTCCAGGAGAGCTTGGACTGGAACTGGATGTTGTTGTTCTGCCGGTCGCCGATCTGGATGAAGTCGAGGAAGCTGCTGACTTTCCGCCGTTCGCGAGTCTTCAGGAACGTATCGCTCCAGGTTCCCTGCAGGGACACGTAGTACTTGAGGTTCTTGAAGGGCGAGGGACCTCCGAAACCGAGCGAGACGCGATCGTAGTTGTCGTAGGTCTTGTCCGGGGCACCATAGTCGTCGGTCATGTAGGTCAATTCACCCGCAAAGTGGTCGCCTCCCTCCTGGGTGATGATGTTGACGATTCCGGACTGAGCATTGCCGTACTCGGCGTCGAATCCACCGAGAAGGATGTCGGAATCGGACACCGCCACGGTCGCCACATCGACGCTTCCACCCACCAGGGGGTCGTTCACCGGAACACCGTCGATCTGAAACTGCACCTCGCCGGCACGACCGCCGCGAAAATGAAGCTGCCCCCCTTGGGCGACCACCCCGGATTTGAGAGCCACCGCCTCCTGGAAGGTGTCCACCGGCAGGCGCTCGAGTTCTTCCTGACCCACCGAGTGGAACGTCGTCGAGCTGTCCCGGCGGATCAGTTTCTTCTTTCCGGTCACGACCACCGTTTTGAGAACACCGACGACCTTTTCCGACATCTGGAAGTTCAGATTGACAACCTGGCCGGGGTTGATCTGCACCGTCCGTTCCTGGGTTTCATATCCCAGGTAGATGACTCGGACGACCTGTTCCCCCACGGGAACGGCCTTGATCTCAAAACTTCCTTCGCCGTCGGTCGACGCGCCGATGGCGGTATCTACGATGAGGACGTTGGCGAAAGGGAGAGGCTCGCCTTTCGTATCGGCGACCGTACCCACGATGGCCCCCGTCCCCTGGGCCGCGGCTGAATCGGCCCACAGACCACCGCCGACGAAGCCGGCGACGAGGGAGAGCGTCATCAGGAGGCCGGCAGACGAGCCGAAAGCTGTCCGGAATCTCTTGTTGAGGTTCATATCCGTTGGCTCCTTTTCTCAAGTCCTTCTGCGTCAAACTCGAGCATCGAAGACGTCTCCCCACCCGCGCCGCGCTCGATCACCGGACGAGAACGGTCTGGAATCCCTGTTCACGCCTCTTTTTTAACTGGCCAACTATAAGCGCCGTGGCACTTTGAGGTCAACCAACCAGCCCCAGAAACAGCGATGTTTCGCCGGAACCCCGAGTTTCCAAGAATGCCGGCCAAGTCACCCTGGAGCACTCGACTGAGGGGGCGGCGGAGAAGAGCGGAACCTCACTTGATTTCACTCACCCCAGACCACACCCTCAAACGAAGGCAAGCCCTTGAAACTCATGAACCAGCGAGACTCTCTTTAGGCAGGACCGCCGGCACCACTCGGCGGTTGAAGGGGAGGTCCGAATCGGACCCTTTCTTGTCTGTAGCCTAGGGTATCGGCCGGAAATCGTCAACCCTGAATCGAATCGGCTTCGAGGTCCGCTCGATCGGGCCCGAAATCGACCCGGCGTCCCTCTCCCCTCAGAAAAGGTGAACGATGTAGGCCGAGAAGTTCTTCTCTTTCGTATCGAGATCGGAGCTCAGATCCACATCCAAACTGACGTCCAGCCGCCAGATCGAGCCCGCCGGCGCAATTCCGAGTCCGGTCGCGAGACGCGTGGTGGCGTAGCTCCCTTCCAGGTCCGGGCGCGTCTCCAAGCTGTAGTCCTGGTTGGCGTACACAAGCCCTCCCCGGGCGACGACCATCTCGCTGAGAAAGTACTCTCCACCCAGCCGCCCGGTGACCTCATCCAGGGTGTTGGTGGACCGGGTCTCGGCCGCCCGGTCCTTGACCTCGCTGCTGGCCACCTTCAACTCGCCGGCCAGAAGCAATCGGTCGGACGGGCTCCGCCAGGTGACGCCCCCCAGGTAGGCCGACGTGGAGACCTCTACGTTCGCCTTGTCCCGCGATCCAATGATATTTGGATTGACCACAATCTCAAAATCTTCCGTGGCGTTCTGGGCCGCCGCCGAGACCCCCAGGGACGGAGTGACGTCGAACATCCACCGGGTCTTGACCCGGGTGTTGGTGCGGTTCTCGGCAAAGGTGTCCAGAACCTTGGAGACATTCTCCGTCGTGGGGTTGAACACGAAGCGCTCCGACCAGCTGATGCGTACGGACTCGTCGCCGTTGAGCTCTTGGCCCGTCACATCCACACCTCCCCTGAGACGGCCCCGATTCACGAACCCATGAAACGAATAAAGGCCTCCCGGCCGGCTCCAGTCGAAGGTGTCGGTGTGGAACCCGCTCGTGCTCTCGCCGTCGACTTGGGAGGCGATCACCTCACCCCGGGTCCCCAGGACCACTCCCGCCGCCGGGTGCCAGGCGACGCCGAGCCCCCCCCGGAGGGTCGTGTTGTCATGGTTGATGTTGTAGATGCTCGGTGAAAACGTGTTCTCGGTTTCCCCGTCGTAGCGGATCTCCCCCCCGAGAGAGATCGTCCGGGCGATGTACTTGCTGACCACGCCCTCGAACCCCTGGATGGTGAAGTCGTTGCGGGTCCGAGCGAAGTCCCGCGCGGCCACCTCGGCATAGTCGACCTGGACGCCCACCCCGAGATTGCCCGGTTGGTAAAACCCGGCACGGAAGCTCCCTTCGTTCATGAAGACGTCGTTCCCGCGGAGCCGCCGGTCCCGTTCCGCGTACTCTCCGTGGCCGTAGCGGAGTTCCACCGTCCAGGAATCCCGATCGTCCCCGAACCCGGCCGGGTTCCGACCGAAGTCGAGGGCGTTGATTTCCAGGTTCTCGTCCGGTACCACCGTCTCGAACCCCCCCATGCCGTCCAGACGCACCGTCCCCGGCCCGAACCGGACCTGGGCGGGAAGAAGGGAGAGCCGCTCGCCGACCAGTTCCTGGGCGTCGGCCGGCACGGCCTGGCCCCCAAGGAGCGGAACCATGGCGAGGAAGCCCGCGGCCGACCAGATCATCACCCGGCGGCAAGCGCCGGGTTTCCGTGGATTGCTCTTCATGCCTGTTTCCCCCAAGTCCCTAGCACCGGCGCTCCGGGCCCGGCGGGACCGGATGCACCGGCTCGAAGATCAACCGGATTTCTTTCGAACCGCTGGCCGTGGTTCCCGACGCGTCGTAGACGCCGATCACCAGCCGATACACCTTGCCGGCCTCGATCAACAGATCGTCGCTGTTGCCGGTATCTATGTCCCGCATGATCTCGATGGTTCGGGTGGAGAAGCCCTTGTCCTGGATCGTATCGAAGTTTGCCTTGGCCCTGACGTCCCGGGCGCTTCCGGTCGGGGTCTGGATGCCCCACCCCGCCATCCGGTCGAAATCCCCGGGGAGGAGCCGGTCGCTCCACTTGAACTTTTTCGTCCCCACCCGGGAGGTGGCGACGGTGTCGCAGGCACCGAACCTCTTGGACGTGTTCCACCACAGGGCCAGGTCCTTCGGCAGGCCACCGTTGATGATCGTCTCGTCTTTTTCGCCCATTCCCCCGCCGCCCTTCCCCTTGGGCTCGAGTTGGGTGATCCGATCCGGAACCGGGTCGTTCCTCTGGAAATTCTTCACGAAGGGCTGGTTGCCGGAGTCCACGATCAGGGTGCCCGAGTCGTCCACGAAGAGGTCCTGGCAGAACCCGCTCTTGACCGTGAACCGGGTGAAGGCGGCATCCGGGACATCGACCTCCCCGAGGGTGAAGTCCGCCCGTCCCGGGACGTAGTCCGCCCATCGGGCAAACTGAAAGACGGGTTGGATGTTGGTGCGCGTGGCCCGCCAGATCCAAACGTCCAGGTCGCCGACCCCGGGAATCGTGAACCCTGTCGGAACCTCGTTCCCGACGGCCCCGAGGAGCCGCCGGTTGGCGGCGACCATGTCCACCGGACGGGTCTCGTCGTAGGCCGCGAGCGCCAGGAGCACCTGGTCCTCGCGTCCGTTGGGATTCAGGCGTACCCAGGAGGAAGGATCGACAAGAGTCCCGTCGCAGGTCTGGGTGGGGGCGTCGTACACCGGAGTGGGGCTCGGGTCGATCTCCCCGGTGGGCATGAGATGCCCGTAGGCCAGGAGATCCGCCTCGTTGTTCAAATCGTTGTCCGCGTACCGCACGAGAAAGTAGATACGGTTGCTTCCGCCGGATCCGAACTTGCCTTCATCGGTCCACAGGGCCCGGAGTTCCAGAAAAAAGTCCTCGCCCCCGTTTCCATCCTCGCCGCTCATGCGAAGGAAGAGGGGTTCGGCAGCGGCCCATTCCTGGTCCTGGGCGATCCCGTCGATGGCGGGAAGGCGATCGTCGCAAGGATCCGGAGTGGGCCCGGCATCCACATACTTGACGGTCAGGGTGGAGAAGGACGCGACCTGCTCCGGGGGAAACAAGGTATTGCTTCCGCATCCGGATAAGACCACGGCCCCGACCCATCCGACGATCGAAAGGAGCGGCACATGAAGGCCACGCATTCTCATAGATCTAACCTCAGGTTTGTTTCAGGATCCTGACAAAAGGAGGGAGGGATCGGACCGAACACTTGATTCAATAAAGCCCCATGAGGCCGTTAACACTATCCGCGAGACCGGGGGGTGTCAAGCTGAGGCTCCCCCCTTCCCCGGGGTCCGGACCGAGTCCGGCTCACATGGGGATCGTCCCGGACCCAGAAGCGCCAGAGACGATCGGTCCCCTTGCGGATCCCGACACGGGGGCCCCGAACCACCGCCGCCCCCGCCACCCGCCCCCGGTGGATATGGAGGTCCGGGTCCAGAAGAGAACAGTCGTTGTCCCTCAGATCGATCCCCAGGGCCCGGCAGAGGCGGGCCGGGCCGGCGGTGAGGATGCGATGACCACCCCGGCGCCGACGCATCTCCTCGAGCCCCCCCAGGGGATGCAGAGCCCGCACGAGAACCGCCGCCGGGTACCCCTCGCGCTCGGTCACCGCGTTAAAGAGGCAGTGCATCCCATAGGTGAAGTAGACGTAGGAACGACCCGGGGGTCCGTAAAGAACCCGGGTTCGCGGGGTCCGCCCGGCCGCACCGTGACACGCCGGGTCACTCTCTCCGATGTACGCCTCGGTCTCCACGATGCGCCCCCAGAGCCGGTGGCCCTCGGGCGTCCGGCGGCAGAGAAGACACCCCAAGAGCTCCCGGGCAACCGTCAGGGTATCCCGCGCATAGAAGGCAATCGGGAGAATGCGCCCCCGGGGCTCCACGGTCAGCTCCGCCCGGCCGCCTCGACCCCGAGTCCGGTCAGAACCCCCCGCAATGCGGCCTCGATGGCGTCGCGCTCCCCGGGAGTCGCTCCCTCGGCGCGGAGGACCAGCACCGGCTGGGTGTTGGAGGCACGCACCAGCCCACATCCGCCGGGGAACTCGATCCGCGCTCCGTCCAGGTCGTTGACCGCATGGGTTCTCCGGAAGCGGCGGAGGACCGCCTCGACCACCTCGAATTTGCGTTCGTCGTCGCAGTCGAGGCGGATCTCCGGGGTCGCGTGGTAGCGGGGCAGGTCATCGACGAGCCGGCCCAGAGACCGGTCGCCCGAGGCGACCAGGTGCGCGAGACGCAGGGAGGCGTAGATCCCGTCGTCGAAGCCATGCCAGTCGGCGAAGAACATGTGGCCGGACATCTCCCCCGCCAGAGGGGCGCCGGTCTCCCGCATGGCCTTCTTGATCAGGGAGTGGCCCGTCCGGGTCATGACGGGGCGTCCGCCGTGGGACTCGACGTCTTCGAGAAGGGCGCGGGAGCACTTCACCTCGCACAGGATCTCGGCTCCGGGATGGTCGGCCAGCACCCGGCGGCTGAAAAGCGCCAGAAGCTGGTCTCCCCAGAGGATCCGGCCTCGCTCGTCGAGCGCCCCCAACCGGTCCGCGTCACCGTCGTAGGCGAGCCCCAAATCCGCCCCGGTGGTGAGCACCCGTTCGCGCAGAGCGTCGAGGGTCTCGGGGAGGGTGGGGTCGGGGATGTGATGGGGAAAGGTACCGTCGAAGGTGCAGTAGAGCTCTTCCACCTCGCACCCCAGACGGCGAAAGAGCGCCGGAGCGAGCCGGCTCGCGCAACCGTTCCCGGCATCGATCACCAGCTTCAGTGGACGCCGCAACTCGGCGGCGGCGGCCAAAGCATCCAGGTAGACGCCGTTCAGATCCACGTCCTCCACGCTCCCGGCCCCCTCTTGGAACCGGCCGGCCGTGATGCGCTCCCGCAGGCCCCGGATTCCTTCCCCATGGAGGCTCTCCCGGCCGAGCATCATCTTGAAGCCGTTGTACTCGATCGGGTTGTGGCTACCGGTGATCTGGACCCCTCCGTCGAGATTCAGGTGCACGACCGAGAAGTAGACGAGAGGAGTCGGGACCACCCCGAGACGGACCACCTCGAGACCGCTTTTCCGGATGCCCCGGATCAGGGCTTCGGCCAGCTTGGGCGAGGTTGTTCGCACGTCCATGCCCACCGAGACACGCCGGCCGCCGGTCTCGGCCACGAGGCTCCCGTAGGCCCGGCCGAGCGCCTCGGTCGTCGCCGGTCCGAGGTCCCGCGCCACGACGCCCCGCACGTCGTACTCCCGAAAGATGTTGGGATTGATCGCCGCCTCGGTCACCGGCTCTTCCCCGACTCGGAGCGCAGGTTCGCGTTGATGAAACCGCCGATCTCGCCGTCCATGACCTTCTGCACGTCGGTCATCTCGAACTTCGTACGATGGTCCTTTACCATGGTGTAGGGCTGAAACACGTAGGAACGGATCTGGCTCCCCCAGGCGATCTCCTTCTGCTGGTCGTAGAGGCTGTCCAGTTTCTTCCGCTCTTCCTCCAGCTTCAGGGCATAGAGGCGCGACTGGAGGATCTTGAAGGCGTTGTCCCGGTTCCGATGTTGGCTCCGCTCGTTCTGGCTGGAGACTACGATCCCGCTCGGAAGATGGGTGATCCGGACTGCGGAATCGGTCTTGTTGATGTGCTGCCCCCCCGCTCCCGAGGCGCGAAAGGTGTCGATACGGATCTCCGACTCGTCGATCTCCACCTCGATGGTCCCGTCCACCTGGGGATAGACGAAGACCGAAGCGAAGGAGGTGTGGCGGCGTCCGCTGGCATCGAAGGGAGAAATGCGCACAAGGCGATGGACCCCGGATTCGCCCCGGAGATACCCGAAGGCGAAGTCGCCGTTGACCTCGAAGGTGGCGTCCTTGAGCCCGGCCTCTTCGGCCGCCTGGTAGTCCAGCATGCGGGTCTGAAATCCGTTTTTCTCCGCCCAGCGGAGATACATACGAAGGAGCATCTCGGCCCAGTCCTGGCTCTCGGTGCCTCCCGCCCCGGGGTGGATGGACAGGACCGCCCCCAGGGGGTCCTCTTCGCCGGAGAGGAACGAACGCAGCTCCAGGCCGTCCACCCGTCCGATCAGATCCTTGAGGCTCCCCGCGATCTCGGCCAGGGTCTCGGCGTCGTTTTCCTCCAGGGCCATCTCGAGAAGCTCCCCGGCATCGCGCACCCGGACCGCCAGTCTCTCGAACTCCTCCACCGTCGCCTTGGCGTGCTTCAACTCCCGCACCGTCGCCTGGGCCTTCTCCCGATGGGACCAGAAGTCCGGAGCCGCCATGGCCGCGTTCAACTCACCCATGCGGACGGTCAGCCGATCGACGTCAAAGATACCTCCGCAGGTCGTCCATCCTCTTGGTCATGTCGTCCAGAGCACGCTGAATGTCGATCGCTTCCACGGTCACTCCCCCCCCGGTCGCCCGCCGGACCGCGCCGCGGCCCGCCGTTTCAGTTCTTCGTAGAGGTCCGCCACTCCGCGCCGGAGGGCGTCTAGATTTCCGTCGTTCCCCAGGAGAAGATCCGAGCCCCGGAGCAGCTCGTCCTCCTCCACCTGCATGTCCAGCCGCGCCTCGATGTCCGTGGGATCCATACCCCGCTCGCGGAGCCGCCGGCGCCGGGTCTCACGATCGGCTACCACGCCCACCACCAGATCGATGAACCGGGGCGGTCCCCAGCGCAAGAGCAGCGCCGCTTCCACCACCGCCACCCGCTCGCCCCGCTCCTCGAGACCCCGCAGACGCGATTCCAGGGTTTCGAGGAGGGGAGGATGCACGATCGCGTCCAGCTTGGCCAGGGCTTCCGGCCGCCCGAAGACCCGCGCCGCCAGGGCGGGCCGATCCAGGCCGCCTCCGGCGAGGAGCACATCGGGCCCGAAATCGGCCGCGATCCGATCCAGAATCTCACCGCCGGGCACGTACAGCTCGTGAGCCACGACATCGGCGTCGAGGACCGGAACCCCCAGGTCCCGAAACATGGCCGCCGCGGTGGACTTCCCCGAGCCGGTGCCCCCGACCAGTCCCACGCGGAGCATCTCAGTGAATCTCCGCCCAGTTGGATCCCACGCCGAGATTTACCACCAGCGGCACTTCGAGGTCGAGGGCCCCTTCCATTTCCCGGCGCAGGCCGTCGGCCACCGTGTCCGCCTCGGCGGCGGGGCACTCCAGGAGCAGCTCATCGTGAACCTGCAGGAGAAGCTTTGCTCGGCTTCCCTCCCGAGCGAGACGGCGATGGACGGCGTTCATCGCGACCTTGATGAGATCCGCCGCCGAGCCCTGGATGGGCGTGTTGATCGCGAGACGCTCGGCCGCCGCCCGAGCCGGACCGCCCCCCACCTTCAGGTTGGGCAGGAATCGTCGACGTCCGAGGAGCGTGGTCACGTAGCCGCACTCCCGGGCCCGCTCCAGAGTTCCCTCGAGGTAGGCGACGACCCCCGAGTAGAGTCCCTTGTACTCCTCGATGAATTCCTTCGCCTCCCGGTTTCCGATCCCGAGGGTCCGTGCCAGGCCGTAGGCCCCCTGACCGTAAAGAATGCCGAAATTGACCGTCTTCGCCCGGGCCCGCTGTTCGTCGGTGACCGCCTCGGGCTCGATCCCGAAGAGGCGGGCGGCGGTATCCCGGTGAATGTCGAGCCCCTCGCGGAAGACCCGCAGAAAGAGCGGATCCCGGCTCAGGTGGGCCATGATGCGCAACTCGACCTGGGAGTAGTCGGCCGAGACCAGGACCCAGTCCGGCTCTCCGGGAATGAAGGCACGGCGGACTTCCCGGCCGAGCGGCGTGCGAATGGGAATGTTCTGGAGGTTCGGATCGGAGGAGGAGAGCCGACCGGTGGCGGCCACCGTCTGGTTGAATCGCGCATGGAGGCGCCCGGTCTCCGGATCGACCATGGCCGGGAGGGGATCGACGTAGGTGGACTTGAGCTTCGCCACCGCGCGGTACTCCAGGACCGCCCCGGGAAGCTCATGGAGGGGGCGCAGTTTCTCGAGGACCTCGCCGTCGGTGGAGAACCCCGTCTTGGTCTTCTTTCCCGTCGGTAGGCCGAGGCGGGTGAAGAGGATCTCGGCGAGTTGCTTCGGAGAGTTCACGTTGAACTCGGTTCCGGCGAGCTCGCGGCAGCGTCGTTCGAGGCGCTCCAACTCCCCCCGCAGACGCTCGCTCATGTCCCCCAGGAAGGCGACGTCGAGACGCACCCCGTTTCGTTCCATGGCCGCGAGGACGTCCACCAGGGGCATTTCCACCTCGCGGAACAAGCGGTTCATGGCCTCTTCGGCCTCGAGCTCCGGCCGAAAGAGATCGCGCAGGCGCAACGTCATGTCCGCGTCCTCGGCCGCGTAGTCCGAGGCGACCGCAGGGTCCACCTCGCGCATGGTGATCTGCTTGGCCCCTTTCCCGATGAGGTCGGCGATCGGAGTCATGGTTTCTCCGAGCAGGTTCAACGCGAGGTTGTCGAGCTTGTGGGACCGCTCCGGGTCGAGAACGTAGGAGGCGATCATGGTATCGAAGGCGAGGCCCGCGACCGGCATGCCCGCCCTCTCGAGGACGTGCCCGTCGAACTTGGCATGGTGGGCGATTTTCGGAATCGCCTCATCGGCGAGCACCGGGCCGAGGAACTTCGCGGTGAGCGGCAGACCCAGGGGGTGGCCCCCGGCATGGCCCACATTCACGTAGTACGCCTCCCCCGGCGCCGGCGCGAAGGACACGCCTACCAACGTCGTACGAAGCGCGTCGAGAGACGTGGTTTCGGTATCGAAGGCAAAGCCGTCCTCGGCCTCCCGCAGGCGTGCGGCGAGTTGTTTCAGTCCCTTCAGGTCGTCCACCAACCGGTACTGCCGGTCGGCGGCGATGCGATCCGCTCCGGGCGCCGTCTCGGCCGTTCCCGCCGCCTCCGGAACGAGTTCCTCGATCAGGTTCCGGAATTCCAGCCGCCGGAGCACCGAGGCGAGGGCCGCCCCTCCGGGAGGCGTTGCGACGAGTCGGTCCAGCGGCAGCGGAAGCTCCAAGTCGGTGCGCAGGCGCACCAGGTCCCGGGCCAGAAACGCCTCCTCCCGATGGTCCTTCAGTTTTTGCCGGAACCGGGGAGAGGTGACCGCGTCCAGATTCGCGTAGATCGCCTCGATACTCCCGTGGGCGGTGATCAACTTTCCCGCGGTCTTCAAACCGATTCCCGGAACCCCGGGCACGTTGTCCGAAGCGTCCCCCATGAGGGCCAGGACGTCGACCACCTGAACCGGTTCGGGGATTCCGAATTTCGGTTGGACCGAGTCGGGCCCGAGGAGCGACTCGGGGATCGCCGCCGGTCCGCCCCTTCCCGGGTTGAGGATCGCCACATGATCCGAAAGCATCTGGTAGAGATCCTTGTCCCCGGTGACGAGAACCACCTGGAGACCCTCCCCCGCCAACTGGGCGGCGTAGGAGGCGAGCACGTCGTCCGCTTCGACCCCGGGAACCTCGATGCGGGGACAGGGCCAGGCGTCCACGAGTTCCCGCACGAGGGGAAGTTGGGTCCGGAGCTCCTCGGGCATCGCCGACCGGTTGGCCTTGTACTCGGCGTAGAGCTCCCGGCGAAAGGAGGGCCCGGGTGCGTCGAAGACGACCGCCAGGTAGTCGGGCCGGTGTTTGCGGATCAGGGTGAGCAGCGTCTGGGCGAAGCCGAACACAGCGCCGGTGGGCTCCCCCCGGGAGTTGGTGAGCGGGTTCCGCATCAACGCGTAGTAGGCACGGTAGAGCAGGGCATTACCGTCGAGCAGGAACAGGCGAGAACTCATGACGGCGGTATCCTCCCCGGGAACTCAGGCCTCGGGCGAGGCGCCCGCGCGCGCGTAGAGCCCGTGCTCATGAATGTAGCGCTCCACCGCCCGGGGCACCAGATGGCGCACCGAACGCCCCTCCCCCAGGCGGGCACGAACAGCGGTGGCGGCGATGGCGAGAGGGTTTCCTCGCACCAGACGGCAGCGCGACGCCAGCTCCGGGTCCACCTCGCCGGGATCGTAGCCGGGCCGGTCCACGGCAATGACCCGATGGCGGGAGAGGATGCGCTCGGGCTCGTGCCACCCAGGCAAGTCCTGGAGGCTGTCCATCCCCATGATGAAATAGAGGCGCGCGCCCGGATACTCTTCCTGGATCCGGTCCAGGGTGTCGGCGGTATAGGAAGACGCTCCCGTCTGAAGTTCCACCTCCGAGACCGCCGTCCCCGGCTCCTCGCGAAGCGCCGCCCGGAGCATTCGGAGGCGGTCCCGGTCCGGGGCCAGGTCGTGCCCGTCCTTGTGGGGCGGACAGGCGGCGGGAACGAACAGAACCCGGTCGAGACGGGCCGCTTCCCGGGCCAGCAGCGCAATGTGGAGATGTCCCCAGTGGACCGGGTTGAAGGAGCCGCCGAGCACACCCAGACGACGCGGCCGGCCCGGAGCGTTCATGAGCCCGGCGGGGACGCGGCGTTTCCACCGTCGGCCGTCGGGGTGTCCTCCCTCGGGGGGGCGGCGTCCAGTTCCCGGGATGCCCTGTCCTTGAGCTTCTCGACGGCGGCCGCCTCGGGAGACTTCGGATAGTCGGCCTGGAGCCGGCCGACCCACTCCAGCACCTTAGACCAGTCCCGGGTCTTGCGGTAGGACTCGGCAAGCTTGAGCAACGCCCGCGGCGCCCACTTGGACTCGGGGTAGGCGCGATAGACCTTGTCCTCGAAGTAGTACCGGGCCGCCTTCCAGGAGTGGCTTTTCAGATAGGTGATGCCGTTTCGGTAGGCCTTCTCGGCGAGCTTGTCCCGGATCTCGGCGATGTGCTTCTGGGCCCTCTCGGCGTACTTGCTGTTGGGGTACTCGCGCAGGAAGGTGCGGAACTGGATGTGGGCGGCGTTGGTTCCTCCTGGTCCAGTGCGGCGGAGCGGGACTGGGACAGGAGCGCCAGACCCAGGTAGTAGGAGGAGACCTCCGCGAAGTCGCTGTCCGGGAAGTCGCGCAGAAGCCGGCGAAACTGGTCCTCGGCTTCGAGGTAATTTCCCTGCTCGTAGTTCGAGCGGGCCAGAAGATAGCGCGCCTCGTCCACGTACTTGCTGCCCGGGTGGGCGCCCAA
>Ga0114931_10005144_pt1 | contig 16192 bp, 7 predicted proteins | sample 2SBtaG_FD_89579 | JGI IMG/M metagenome (GOLD analysis project Ga0114931, IMG submission 89579) | Deep subsurface microbial communities from Kolumbo volcano to uncover new lineages of life (NeLLi) - 2SBTROV14_V59a metaG | ecosystem: Environmental > Aquatic > Marine > Volcanic | place: Kolumbo...
CTGCCCGAAATGCCAAATGGCATCAGGATCGGACAAAATCTGTATGGTGCGGAACTGTGATACCGTAGGTGCATCAGCATCGGTAATTAATATGGCGGATTCCACCTGGTTTTCCACCAGAGCCTCCGTATCAACGCCTATTTTTTCAAGTACATGCAATACCCTGGTTTCGCGTGTAGTGGCAGTTACGGGTGGTAAGGGCAGTGTTTTTGCGTCGAGTGGTGTCTCTCCAGGTTTCAATGGCAATGTTATATGGATGGTAGTCCCCAGCCCTTCCCGGGATGCTATCTGTATTGTCCCGTCCAGACTGTCTACCAGCTTTCGGACGATTGCCATGCCCAGCCCAATACCCGGGACATCAGCGTTAAAACGCTGGTACTTGTCGAACAAATGGGCAATCCTGTCTTGTGGAATACCGCCTGCTTCGTCTTCAATGACAAAACTGACAAGCTGCTCGTCCTCACCACCCGGCAATACGCGCAATGCGATACACCCGCGTCGTGAATATTTCAGCGCGTTGGACAGTACGTTCAGCAGCAAGCGTGTAATAGCTGTCTCCGAACCGTACCTCAAAGGATCCAGCTCCGCTGAAACTGACAGGGTTAAGGTTAACCCTTTTGATTCAGCCAGCGACAATTCACTTGCATATAACTCGGCGACTACTTCGTATAAATCCAGCGATTCTTCAGTGGCCCGATAGGAACCCTCATCCATTTTTGACAGTTCCAGTAGTTCTGTGACTTCGTGTTCGAGAACATTTGCTGCACGCCCCAGCCAGCTCAGATAGCGGTTTCGTCTGCGCTCGTCTTTAGCCTTTTTAACCAAATCCACCGTTGAAAGCAGTGCGCCCACTGGCGTTCGCAGGTCGTGGCTTATGGCGTTAACAAATTCCTTTTGTGCTGCAATGCGTGTACGCGCTATCAGGATCAGTTTCTGCGACTGATAGGTACGAATCAGCAGATGCGTCAATGTCATTAGCGCAGCACTGGCCATCACTGCAGTACCTGGCAGGTAAATGTTGCCCATTAACAGGCCAAGGGTCAGTCCATAGACTGCCATCACAAACAGGACAAGCCCCATACCAGAACGGCATGCATTCGTAGCCACAGGCCAGATTAGTAAGGTCAATGCCAGTAGTACAAGTTTAGGCCAAAGTGGCGGGATCGGAATGAGCGAATGGTTTAATAACGCGCTGACATAATTCGACTGCACGATAACACCGGGTTGGCGTGACGCGGCGACATTCGATAGTAAAGGCAGCGGCAGGGCCATGCGATCAATATCAGACAGTACGCTGCCGATAATGACGACCCTCCCTTTCAGACGCTTTTTTAACTGCTGGCGTGTCGACGATGCTTTCAGGAGGGTTCCGGCAGAAATAACTGGAATGTTCTGAATAAGGCGATAATTGAACAAACCTGGTGTGTACTGCACACCGACAGCGCGGACAATTTGTCCGGCAAACGTCGGGACGGTCGCACCGAAGAGACCCAGGGCCTCTGTGTGACGTCGCAGCACACGGTCCGCATCCAGCTCCAGCACATCACTTCCGACACCATATTGCGGATCAACCAACGACAGGAAGGGGCCATAGAGGGGCTTGGGTTTCAGGTTTTCGTCGATGGAATGGGCCACAGTTACCGGTATGCCAGCGGTACCTAGCGCCTTCAGACCACGCATCAACGCTCGGTCTGTATTCGGGAAACGCTGCTCATAACCGTGTTCCGGCAGCACGATATCGAGACCGACAGCACGGGGCTTTGCCGTCGCTAACCAGTCGAATATTCGGCCGTAATACGGGTGCCAGAGCGCAAGTGGTGTATTCGATTCATTGAGCGTGGGTGCGTCGATAGCAATAACGACAACTTGTGAATCGACCACCTTGGGATGCGTTGCCCGCAATAGCACGAATTGCGAATCCAGTAACCAGCCATCGGCGCCGGAAAAACCACCATAGTGATCGCACAGCGCCACCAGGCTCAGTATCAGGAATGCTGGCCAGGCGCTGGAAAGTTGATGGAATCGGTGCATAAATTGTTGCATCCTCATTGCCAGTTACCCACGAGTACAAACGGTGCCCAGTAACGCGGGTTCCGGTATTGCGGGTGCGATAACATCTGTTGCTGGGCGAGCTGTAAGGCTCTGGCCCGGCTGTTCACAGGCAGCGCCAGTTGCTGGTAGAACGCGGCCATTAGCGCCTCGGTGGGCTGATCGTTGACCAGCCACAGGCTGGCCAGTACGGTCTGCGCTCCGGACTTCACCGCCAGCCCACCTAATCCCAGGGCGGATCGGGCATCACCGGTGGCCGTTGAACATGCACTCAGGGTCAACAATTCAACCGGTGTATCAAGAAAACGCCCGGTGGTGAGCAGCGACTGAATATCATTGATACTCATTTTCCCATCGTAAGACAGTATGTAGGAGGAACGCGCATCCGCCTCAAACTGCCCATGCGAGGCCAGGTGCAACACCGGGAACGCCGTTGTGTTCAGTTCGGCCTCCAGCGCCGGTAAGGTAAAAGATTGATTGAGAAATAATTTCGATGGATAGTGATCAGCCAACTCGGTGACTTCCTGCTTCACATAAGGCAAATCGGTGAAGCCCTGCACACTGTCGGACACCCCGGCGATCAACAGCCGCAGCCGGTGGTGGTCAAACTTACTGGGTTTAGTTAGCGACAGGCCGGGCGTGGTCGCTACGGCATAGTGTTCAATCAGGTAATGCTGGCCGTCGTACAACGCGGCCAACGGCACCATTTGCAGTGTTGCATTCGGCACAAAAACCAGTGTTTTCGGCTGCCGTTGTTTCAGTACGGGTTCGATAGGCCGAATGAGCCAGTTATATACCTCTTGCGCGCTGTACTGATACACAACACGCGCACCGAGTTGCAGGTTCGTGCGTAAGCTATAAAGTGCATGATCTAATGCCTGCCGGGTAACCGGAACCTGAACATGTGTAATGAAATCCTGACCACTGACGAGCAGTTCCAGTCGATCAGGGAAGGCAATGGGATAAATCACCAGCGTTGCAGGATCAATCTGTTCGATTCCCTTGGTGTGATGTTTGAGATCGGACACACAGTTATCCTGGAAATAGCGGTTCAGTGACTCAGCCCGTGTGAGTTCAATAATATAGCGAACTTCTTCGAGTCGAGCCGCCTTGTCGGCATCGTTCAATGGGGGGATTTCTGTGTCCAATGGTCGGAGTAGCGCATCGGCAGCCTCTGACAGTAATGTCTCAATGGGCGATCCGCCCACTCGGAACTGACTGAGTTGATCCGAACGCGCTTGCAGCAAAGCCATTGCAGCGCGGTAGGCAAGCAATGACGCTTTGTTATCACCAAGCTGCCGGTGTAGCCTGGCCAACTGCCACTGCAACTGCACAAGTAGTGGCGCAATATTTGTTCGCTGGGCGTAAAACAGGGCTTCGCGTGATAAGGTAAGTGCTTCTTTAAAACGGTTTGTGTCGGAATACAACGTGCTGAGCGCCATCAGCGCAGTGGCGCGGGCATTGTCATCAGCATTTTTGGTAGCGAGTTTTTCTGCCTCTCGTAACAGCGTGTAACGCTGCGCCTGTATTGACGTTGAGGTCACGGATAAGTCGGCAAGTCGCTGCGCGGCACTGAGCAATAAAGGCACTTTGCGCGCATCAGATGGCAAGGCGCCAAGTTCGGGCAATATTTTCTGCAACACAGCCCGGGCTTCGGTATGGCGCGACAGGGCATTTAATGCCTGTGCTCGGTTTAAGTCGATTTTTATACGCAAAGGGCTGCGCATGTCCGGGAAGGACTGTTGCGCCTGTTGGTACTCGCGTAACGCGTATGCTACGCGTTCTTGCGCCATATAGACGTTACCCAGATTACTTAGCGCCACCGCCCTGACAGGGTCGTTACTGGGTAATTGCCTGACAAGGGTCTTGAGTGTCGTTTCAGCCTGCGTATAACGACCGCCTGCAATCTGAACGGTGGCTGTGAGTAGTGAAACATCAAGCGAGCGATGACCGCCACCTCGGTCGTCCAGAATTTGGGCCTGAACGACGGCTTTTCGAGCCTTGAACACCTCTCCACGCCGCAAAGCTTGTTCGACTTGTTGCAGTTTAAGTGCCAGTAGCATGTCATCCGTTGCAGGCAGCGTAAGGTTTGACTGGTGTGGTGGCCCTGTCGCCGGTTGTTGGTCTGCCAGGCCCAACATAGGCATCACCACCCCATAGAGCACAATAAATATCGTAATGGCTGTTGAGGGCATCATGGCACCAATGTTTGATGTGCGCGCACCAGAGACAAATCATGGTAGGATTGGGACAAACTCTGCCAGGTGCGTTTTGCATCGCTGCGAAAGCCTGCCTGTTCCAGCAATAAGGCACAAGCTACCTGCCGGGCTGCGGGTGGTACGCAGTCGCCGAGCTGCTGCCGCCAAGCCAACTGGGTGGCATCCGCAACAATGAAATTTCCCTGGGCGCGGGTTTTTAACCCATCCAGCCTGCGCCCCGTAATAACCCAGGTGTAGTGTTTACGCGCCGCCAATTGAAGCGTCTGCGGCAAGTGCAAACCCGAGTCCACACGCGCTTGTGTATAGAGTGGTTTGGCCTCGGCATCAAACAGCGTAAAGGATACCGGTCCGGTGACTTCAGGTGAAACCCAACGAAATATTGGCGATGCAGCCGCCAGGCTTCCGTTCGGGCTTAATTGGCTGAAAGCGGTTTTCCTGGAATCCCCGCGCGTACGCGTTGATGCTTGCTCGATCAAACCATCCTGCAGTTGCAAATGGCGACCAGGGAATAAGTCACGTTGTTTGGGAGCCTGACCGCTTATCTGCGTAAGGCCTTCACCGGTTAGCCGTAATTTCGCTGGCCCGGTCACTACAAACTCATATAGCGGTTGGGTCAACACCAGCGTAAGCCGCCCACCCTTAGCAACTTCAATGGTGTCACCGTCATAGCAGACGGAAAATGGTGAGAGCGGGCGCTGACCGGCAGTCGCCTGACCCTGAATGTCAGTCACAAGAGCGCGTGCTGGCCCCTGTGCAGCAACCGCAGCACCACACAGCAGTGCAGAAATAACAACGAGACTTTTTAAAACAGCGGCGTAGCACTTCATATTCTTCACCTCCTCAACTGGCTAGTACTGCAACCCTGCTTCGAGGCTGACGCCTCGATCCACAAGCCCCCGGTCTGAAACGCTGATGTGGCGGAGTACCTGGGACAGGTACACAGTGGCATGAAAATGCTTCCCATAGCGGTACAACGCCCCGACACCGACACTACCAATGCTATCTGGTGAGATCGACTGCCCCGTATTATCCACCCAGCCGCCGTCGGCAAAGATAGCGCCCTGCAATTGGTGTTGGGATACAAGTCAAACCCGAGACGATGACGATATTCCACCGAGCCGACCGCAGCACGGTCACCTACCAGAATACCTTCTCGATAGCCGCGCACACTGAAGAACCCACCGATGATGGTCTTTTCGCTTGATAATAAATGATCATTGCTCCAGGTAAGGTCAGCCCGACTCACCAACTGTCCGCGACGCCCCAGGGCACGCACCCACTGCATCTGGCCACGTATCGCCAGGTACTGGCTGTCCGGTAGGCTGTCGTGTTTGGTGGCGCCGAGCCAATCGGTGCCTATGATCGTTGTCAACTGGGTGAACAGCGACTGGTGATTATCACGAAAACGCCAATGCTGAAAGATATCCAGGTGCGTTACCTTACTCTTGCCGTTGACCACACCCGGGGTAAAGGAGAAGCGTTGTTTCAGTAACGAGGTCGTGGTCTTCTTATGCTCAAGTCGCGCCCCTAGCACGAATTCGCTATCCACTCCCTGGTACAAGGGTTGCGTGATCTCAATGCCGGTGGAATTGCTCTGGTTCTCAATATTGATGTCTTTAAATGCGTTTGAAATGACCTGCGATTCACCGTTGAGATAATAAGCCCGCACCGTCGTGTCGTAGCGGTTAAGCGGTAGCGAATAGCTGAAGTAATACTGATTCGTACCATCAGTCTGGCTATAAGACGACGACACAGTATCGCCATAACCGGTCAGGTTGCGGTAAACCAGACTGAGTGACCCCTGTTCGGAACCGACACTGGGTGAACGGTGATTGTCCACTGTCAGGCTTATTTCGTAAGGCTTGGCCTCAGTAATGTTGACGGCAAGGTCAGCTTGGCCAGTTTGTTTACCCGGGCGCATTTGCGCCTTAATGGTTTCGATCAAGGGGCTTTGCTGAATAAGGAGTAATCCGTTTTGCAGGGTATTGGTATTTAACGGCGTGGTGGCAAACCGTTCAAGACGATCCCGCACGTAGTGCGTATTGAGTCGTGTCAATCCCTGGATCTGGATGCTGTCCAGGCGACCTTCAACGATGTCATAGCGGATAGTGCCATCATTTACCGACTGGTCGGGCAACAGTGCGCCGGAATTCACATAGCCTGCACGAATATAGGCAAGCGATAAACGTTGACGTATGGCCTGTAGGTCTTCAATTGATAGATAGTGATTAACAAACGGTGCTGTGATCGCGCTGAGTTGTGCATCCGTAAACACGCTATTACCGGAAAACTGAAAGCGCCTGACTTGAATATACGGACTTTTGGAAATCGGCCCAGCAGGACTCGGTTCGGGAACGGGGGGCAGTTTAAACTCCGGCTTTACAGGTGACTGATAGCTGGGGTTCTCTGGCGCCGAATAGGTTTCTGGCAGGCGTTGCAATGTGTCCCGTGGTGAAACAGGTTTTGCTGCGTTGGCTGTGCCAGTAAGAATGACCCCAATCATAGCCATAACGAACTGATTACCAGGTCTCATAAAGTTGCCGCGTTCTTACATTATTTTCAAACTGTGTCGCGGGGTCTCAAGCAGATCCAATGCATGAATATGTGGCGGTCTTTCTGCCGCCTGTTTTGGCTCTGCGTAACGGCTCATTGGGGAGAATTCTACCAGATAACGGCCTAAAATAAGCACCATACGTCAAAAACCAGTCGCTTAAATCGCTGGGTTTGCCTAATATCTGCGGCATTTTGGCCAAACTAAGCACCGCACTGTACTACCCGGTTGAAAAATAACTAGGGATACTCTGATTAATTCAATTTCCGTCATTCTGGCGTAGGCCAGAATCCAGTGGTTTCAATACGATATATACCGGCCTGCGCCGGTATGACGGCATCATGGGCACCTGTTTAATTAAGCCAGTTCGTATTTTCGAGCACAACATTAACGGTAGGGCTAATAGCTGGCGCGATCAAATTACCATCTGTATCGTAAAACTTCACGGGGCCATCAAGTATCGGTGGAGCAGAGAATTTGTAAATCAGACCTGATAATGAGCCAAATAAGTTCGTAGGCGGCCGCAATACTATGGAGAATCGTGCTTCCTGATACACCATACCGACCGGGCTGGTCATAAACACTGTGATGACATCGCCTGTTCGCATCCAACTCAAGTTAACTTGTGAGTTATTCAGCCCAGACAGGTTTTCTGCGAATACGTAAATATTTGAATCACCCACAGCGCCACCTGTTTCAGTTGTAATGGGCACTCTAATTCTTGCTTCCATGCCACCGTACCGTGCAGAAGTTGCCGATGCCGCAACATTAGGCCGTGCTGTGACTTGTGCAATCTCTTCCATCGAAAGTGGGTATACATCTCTGGAATCACCAAAGAAGGTAGGGTTTACGCGGTATTTGAAGGGATTCGGCTGCCCCTGCCCGGGAATAATTTCCAATGCTATGCCAAAGCCATTGATATGTATGTCTGATGATAATGCACTTGGAAATGTACATGAACTTTTTGGCACACAATTAATGTAGACTTTACCTGGGCCGATGGGTAATGGCCCATTGTCCTGGATAGAGTTCGGTAGATTGATAGCCATTGTCGTTAACCACGGCTCATGGCCCAATCTTTGAACAACGGTCGTTTCTGATAAGAATACCATCGATTTTTTGTTTGGATACAGCTTGAAGAGGCCTATCACATTAGGCAAAAGGTTAATACGATTACCGGGATCTGCGTCTGATGCATATTCAACGGTAATATTATCTTTTGTCATGCCATCTGCGGAACCAATAGCGAGTAATACTGAGTCGCCTCCACGGGCCATATGTGGGAAGGTATTCAGTCCTGTGCAACCCGCAACCCAATACACCATGATAGCAGTCAAAATCTTTTTAATGCCGTTCTTATATCGTATGCTCATAATCCACTCCTGTATCATGATGGTTATTCGGACTGCAAATTCCTTTTTCTAATATCTCTCGCCGTGGTATTGCATCACCTATACGCAAACGGTCTACATATCAGCTGGATATCGCATTTAAAAATTAATCTGACCCAGCGCCTTGCGTGTAATTACCAGTAGATCGCCTACATTGAACTGACCATCCGGTGCTGGAATACCGTTGATTAATGGCGCCACATCACCGTGCTGTAGCTGCGACAGGGTCGGTGTCAATTGTCCTAGCACGATCCGTTGGGCCAGCAAGACATCGGCGGCATTCACGAGTCCGTCGCTGTTGAGGTCACCATCGGCAACCGAAGCTGATGGCGGGTTAAGCGGGTCTGTCCCTGCTGCGACTTCAGCCCCATCATTAACCCCATCGCCATCTGTATCCGGATTAGTTGGATCGGTATGATAGATATTCACTTCCTCACCATCTTTCAAGCCATCCTGATCTGTATCGGCTAGGTTAGGATTGGTGAGATAGACATTGATCTCAGCAATATCCACGAGGCCATCGCCATCCGTATCCGGATTGTTACGAGTGCGCACAGTGATATTGCCAACGGCATCATAGGAATAACTCAATGTGGGTCCGTCAGACCGAGTGATAGCGGTCAGGCGGTTGAGGTCATCGTAGGTGTAGCTTATCGTGTTGGCCGACCAAGCCTGACTGGCCAACAGCGTTGCCATAGTAATTGCGATGATTTTTGTAATAGCATTTACAATCACTGGGTATGCCCCTATTTGCAGTTCATAAAGGAATAATCACTTTCCTGATATTCGTTTAACAACGTCGTGTATACCTTCATCGGTACCTGTTACTATAAAATCACGTTGTCCGCGTACCTTGATCTGATAGCAGATGAGTTCTCTAAGCAACTTCGCGTACGCCGTATTGTTGATCCCCGCCTAAAAGCAAGATTGTTAGCCCGGCAACAAGACAAGCTCCGCCAAGAATAAGAATAAATTTCAAATGAGTCTTGTTAGGTCGCATATTTAGAATCTCTTGATTAGCCCTGAACACAACTTACTGCGAATTGAGTGCCTTTCTGGAAGGCGTATAAGTAATAGAATCTCTCATGGTCATATCACCAATATCATTTCTGAAAAGCATTGAGCAATCTTAAGCATCGTTTCGTACAGAACCCGTTATAATAAAAGCCGCTTGATCAACGGTTTCAGTGAACACTGACTGATCTGACTAGAAACATTTTATCTGATAGCCTGTTGAAAGTAGATTCATGTTTGCTCCTACAAAGCAAAGCTTTCTTCTGGGTTCATTATTATCACTCGTCATCCTCGCTTGATTCACTACTATGTTCTGGATGTCTTTTGTAGAATCCCCTCAGTGGCTCGAGTTTAATTTTACATTTAGGACAAAACTGACCTATACCTGAACCTTCATAAGGCGTGCCACATTTCGGGCATACGAAAGTAGAAGCACTGCTGGCACCTATACTTAAAGAAAGCTTTCGCATGGAATAGCGAGTTAATACAAACCCCAGAATTAGGAACGGAATACCATAGTCTATTCGCTCCCAGCCTATAAATTCTCGGCCACCGTACCGCTGATCGCCACCTAGTAGCAAGATAGTTAGCCCAGCAACAAGACAAGCCACACCAAGAATAAGGATAAATTTCAATTGAGTCTTGTTAGGACGCATATTCAGAATCTCTTGATTACCCCTGAACAAAGATTAGCAGGTTTACAGCTTGAAGAAGTTACAGGTGCACCTCCACCAGAACCAGCTAACGCACCAAATGCGGCATTACCTATTGTGAATCCATCTATTGCTGTATCTAAAATAAATCCTGCACCCGCTCTAGGTATAGATAATGGACCCGCAGTATTTGTTGCTGTAGTAGCTGTAAATTCAGCAACAGTAATACCACCATTGAACACAGCAGGACTCAAAGCAGCAGTCGTTGTTATCTGATTGGTTAATAGGAACGTCTTCGCCGCATTAAACCCAGCAACTGCACTACGTGCTATGATTGGCGCTGCCGCCCGTGCGGCTAATAGCCCAGCTACAATACAGTCTCCGAAACCACATGTTCCCGATGGATCAATGCTCATTACAGGATTCCCAGTCACATATGCATAAAGATTCAACCCTCCCTCAAACCCAATTGGATCTTCTGAGATGAACCGTCCTGTTGCTGCGTCGTAATACCGAGCCCGCATGTACAACACCCCATCCGGTTCTGTCATCACTCCGAACTGACCCACATACTGAAATGGTTGGCTGATCGTTTCACTCCGCCCGGCATTCTGTCCATACGGCGTGTAGCTGTAGCGGTTGACCAGTGCCTGGCCGGTATTACTCAGCGCCAGGGTGTGGCCGGTAGCATCAAAGTGGTAGGCGTACGCGGCGTTCCCCTGGATCAGCGCCAGCAGTCCTGCCCCGTACACGTAGTAGCGTGTGATAGCACCACTTCCGTCGGCTTGCGCCAGCAAGTGGCCACCGGTGTCGTAAATGTATTGGGTGACCACGCCGTTGCGTGTCGCCCGCAGGCGGTTGCCGGCTCCGTCGTAGGTATACTGTGTCTGCGACCCGATAGCTGTCAGCCGATGTGCGGCATCAAACGTATAGCCGGTACCGCTTTTCGCTGTCTGTTGGCCTTCAGGGTCATAGTTAAAAGTGTCTGTTGTATTGGCGGTCAGCCGATTCCGTGTCGGATTATAGGTGAAGGCGACGTTGTCCGTCGGGATCTGAACTGGCGCCTGCGGAACCTCCTGTGACTCCTGAACCCGGTTGCCATTCCCGTCCAGATTAAATGCCTGACGGGATATCAGCGTTCCGTCCGAGGCGGTGTTGCTCAGAAAGAACAGCCATCCCGCTTGATCATACGCATAATCTGTTTTGGCGCCATTGAAGTTCACCAGACGAGTCTGGCGCCCGGCAGCATCGTAGCTGTAGGTCGCCGTATGACCTAGCCAGTCCGTTACTGTTTTGATCTGGTTCAGCGCATCGTAGGTGTAGCTGACGGTTTTGTTGCCAGGATAGGTCAGCGACGCCAGGTTCCCAGCAGGATCGTAGCTATACCCGATAACAAAGCCCTGGGCATCCGTTTGCGATACCAGCCGGTGCAGGGCGTCGTAGCTGTATGCCGAACTTCCGAGTACGTCACTCATGCCAATCAGGTCATCCTGTTGATCGTAATTGAAGCTTACATCATTACTGGTACCGGGATAGTCAATCATCTGTGTCTTACCGGAAGGCGTATAAGTCAAGGTTGACAGTGCGCCATTACGGTCATTCACAGTCTTAAGATGACCGGCCGCGTCGTAGGTCATGTTGACAATTTTACCCAGCGGGTCCGTGATGCTGAGCACATGTCCAAGCCCATCGTAACTAAAGGTCGTTTTTGCCAGCGCCTGATCGGTGAGCTGGGTCATGCGGCCGATGGCATCATATTGGAAGTTGACGGGGGCATGCGCCGCTACCGTGACACTCGACGGATTGCCCGATGTATCGTAACTTTTTTGTGTAACGATATTGCGCGCATCCGTAGTGGTGTTAACAAAACCGTTTGATAAATAACTCATTGATGTGGTATTGCCATCTGCATCCTGGGAGCGCACAAGATGATGTTCTGCATCATAGGTAAATATCGATTCATTCAATAGGGGGTCTTTGATGCTCACAAGATGATTTAAGACATCATAACCGAGTAGTGAGTCATTGAGCAGGGCATCGGTGGTACGAACCAGGTTCTGGTTTCCATCGTAGGTATTGATGCGCTGATTACCACGCGCATCGGTCTGTTTGATGGCGTGGTTCTCACCATCAAATTCAGTGCTTGTAGTACCACCGAGCGCATCCTGTACTGCGACTTTTCTGCCCCTTTTGTCGAAGAAATAGACGGTTTGGGCGCCACTAGGATCTTCTTCGATGTTGCGGAAATCGGTGAAGAAGTATTTGAAGGTGGCTGTGCCGGTCTGGCGTGGAACGGTCTGTGTATTGACGCGGCCCAGAATGTCGTAGGTGTTTGTCGCATTGGTAATGGTTAATGGATCCGACAGGCTGAGCATTCTGTGATTTGCGTTGTAGCTATAGGACCAGCTTTTCCCATTAGAATCTTGATAGGTGACAAGGTCATCATTTGCGTTATATGAATAATTTACAGTACGCCCTGTAGAATCTGTAACTTGTGACAGGTTGCCATTGTACCCGAACGTCAGTGTATGCGAGAACGCATCACTGACCGACGATAGTTTGTTACCGGCATAGTTAAACGTTAAAAGATTACCGTCTACATCGCGCCATGAGCTAATCTTCTTGTTCGCATTAAAGTCCATTGTCCCGCCAAAGCGTTCCTGTAGGGAATACAGGTTGGTGCCGCTTTTTATCAGGTCGGTGGTTGTACCGGGTGGCGCGGAATAGGAACCATTCGGCAACTTGATGTAGGTTAGGGATTGGTTGGCAATGTGCACAGAGACAGCATTATCGAACAGTTGGTCTGTCGCCCATTTCGCTGTGAGTGCTGCGATGGTCCAATCTTTCGCTACTGGGTTGATCGATAGGAGATCTGTTGCTGAGACAGCGGCAACTAACATGGCTGCGGCGTCTTCTGGTTGACGCTGACTGATTCCAGTCGCGGCATCGCTATGAACTGTTAGGAACATGTCATAGTTATGCGTCCAACCGTGACCCATCGTAGAAGTCTGATTATGCCGATCACTGTCATAATAACGAATAAAGCGCAGACCACGTGGCTCCGCGCCGCCAAGTGCAATATCGGTGTGCGTAAAGGTATAGGCGCCTGTATGTAAATCGATTGGTTCTATACTGACCGTCCTGGGCACCTCAAACACCGGATTCAATTTTGGTAGAAAGTCATTAAATACCGGTGTCGGATTGATGGTTGCCGGTATTGCACCGAAACCGCCGAAGTAACCCCCGCCGATAATCATGCTGATATTAAAGCTTGTCCCGGTATCAGAGGTGGCGACGTAGCCTGTCCCACGCCATTGCTGTAATGCGATCTGGCCGTTTGCCGGAAGGAGTAGTGTGGCTGGTTTTTGTGCATTGTTAACCAGATTACTGAGTGATGTGATGGTTGATGCGCTATAGCCAGTCAACTGCGACTGAATGGTCGCGAAGTTACTGGAATCAGCTCTGTAGATCCGAGTACCGTTGTTATTTGCAATAGTGAGCAGCTTGATTGTCGAAGCTACGGGGAAATTTGCTCCTTGTAATTGTTCAAGCACACCATGCTCCAGCGCGCTGCCGATGAAACCAAATGCCCTCGCATAAGCCAGCACATTACCTGCCGGAGGATTTCTTGGAGAAATAGAACTAAATTGGGTTTTTACGTCGACAAAATAGCCTGTCTCCTGCGCCATCAGGCCGAAACGATGATGATCAAGGACATGCGTGCCGGTTATTTCCGCTAACAATTTATTAACAAGCGCAGTTTGACGCATCCATATCTGTCCCATCACGTTGAGTGTTTCCGTCAGTACTTCCCTGCTGGTATCTGGAAGCCCGTCTGCACGGTATTGCTCAAGCCTCTTCTGTCGCTTCTTTAGTAAAAGACCATCACGAGAACCTCCAAAGTCAGAAATTATGACGTAAGTCGATCCTTCCTTAACTGTGTATACAGTTGTCTGATCAGCAAAACTTGGATTAGCAAATTTATGATCGACTGACACCGTAAGGCTAATATTTCCATTACCCGTACTCGGCACCTTAACATTTACGAGGCTGGTATCTTCCAGCATTAAATCATAATCTACCGTTGTAGTTGACGTGGTAGTTGTCGATGCTGTTGTAGCTATAGTACCAGCTAGATTTATCGTAGAAATTATTGGGTTAGGTCCAGAACAAAAATCACCCGAGACAAAGAGTTTAGCGGTTTTAGTTCCAAGTGATGCACCATTCCCAGCAAACTGCACAACAACATCATAACTACCGCCAGGCGGAACCTGGGCAAACGTAGGTCCAACGATACTAAAAGCGCTATCCCCTTGAATCCAGAAATTTATGCAGCCACCGAAAGTGCCTGAGTATTGCCTATTAGCATCTGTAAAAGTGTATACAATGGCATTGGTCGAGCCAGAAGGCGTTATTGACCCAAAATTAAAGTCACTTGCGGTTTTAAGGCCAACAGATAGCGATAACTTCTTACCAGCAACATCTGCTATATTCAGCGTTTGATCGATGCTGCCCATTTGAACCCTGACAGTATGGATAAACTGCGCTGGAATCTCTGTCCATGTACCCTGGTCGACCGGGTTAAATGGCAGACTCGTCGGCAAAACCACCGCCTGCGTTATCCGAATTTTGCTTCCGCCCACAATTGCCGCCATGTCCTCGTTGGCCTGACTCGCTCGCAGAAATGTTGCCAGATTATTTGCATAGGCGGTAAGCGTTGAATCAATCCCGGCTTCACTCAAGTTTTGAACGTAATCCGTCCCGGAAGCGCCAGCCGCAGCGGCAATCATAGAGGCACGGTCATACCCCATCGCTGCAGCGAGGTTAATCCCTGTCGTACGTTCGTAGACCTTGAAAGCCGGGTCGAGATCATAAGTGCCCGTATTGGTCGTTAACCTAACCCACACACGGGAAACCTGGGTTGTAGTCGTGTTCACAGTTCCTGGAATTCCACCATTTGCCAACGCACTTGCAATGGCGTTTGTATTTGGCCCGACATCCATCCAATGCTGCATATCCCGCTGGTCAACTGCATTCATCGTAGGAATCGTCATGGTACCGTGTACAAATACAGCGGTATAGCCCGCTGCGCGCAATAGAGCGATCAAAAGCTCGGCTTGATCGAAATCATTGCCACTTCTTTCCAGAAGCGTGAGCATCGCACTTCTCAAGTGGCCATAGTACGGAACATAGTCGATATAATTCAGAACATACGCATATATCAGCGCTGGATCGTTTTGCAATCCACGCGCCAGTTCTGTGATTTCAGGGTCAGAGACAGAAGCAACAGAGGAAGCCGTAGTAACCGACGCAGTTGTAAGGGACAATGTTTGAGGTTGCGTGCTGGAAACTAATGACTGCGAACTGTAATAGGTATCTACGTCTGAAGGTGAGACTAAAGGTGCGGATTCAGTTATCCAGCCCGGCCCCGCTATTTCGGCATTGACAGATGCGCCGAACATACCCAGCATCAACAAGACTAAAAAGAGCATTCTTTTGATGGACATATTCCATGCATTCATTACTGGTTAATACATTCCTTATCCACCTTATTATTGCAAATAGACTACACATGAGAACGCGATATTATTGCTTTGTTGTACCTGTATAGATCCTTTCTGGTTATATGAAAACGTAAATATTTTCACATGTACTAGAAAGTTCACCGACAATAATTCTTATGCATAAGCTTCCATGTTTTGAAAGTTAATACACCGGAAAACAAATATTCCCAAAACTTTTTGGGTGTCGGATCTTATTGGCTAACATAGACGATACGCAAATGAGGGGTCAAACACGCATGCCGCACATCTAGTGCAAATGCTGCATATGAGAAGCAAAACGGGGGATATTTTTCAGGCCGAGTAAGTCAAATGTATCAAGCGTGCTGTCACTAGCACGATCATGTGAGTCCTGCTACATACCAATGAACTAAGTTAACGATACGGCAATGAAACATTCGAAAATAGCTGCATTTCACAAATCAGAACGATCCATTAATCAAATAGTAGGGGGGGGGGTAATAAGGAGCGTGATAATCCACCACAGACGTGGCGCCACATCGAAAAATATTACTTCTCTCAATTCTTGATGAACTTAAACGAAGGCCGTTGAAATTCACCCCTGATTCTAAGGAAGTTCTGATTAATTCATTCCCCGTCATTCTGGCGCATGCCAGAATGACGGGGAATGTACCCTAAAATAAATCTGTCCCCTTAAAATCGAGCGCGAAGAGTAAGGCATCCTCCCGACCATCCACGGCCGGATAGTAGTTCCGCCGACACCCGATCTCGTTAAACCCCATCGCGTCATACA
>Ga0114931_10005145_pt1 | contig 16192 bp, 16 predicted proteins | sample 2SBtaG_FD_89579 | JGI IMG/M metagenome (GOLD analysis project Ga0114931, IMG submission 89579) | Deep subsurface microbial communities from Kolumbo volcano to uncover new lineages of life (NeLLi) - 2SBTROV14_V59a metaG | ecosystem: Environmental > Aquatic > Marine > Volcanic | place: Kolumbo...
CAAGATTCAAAGAACTATAATCTTCATTGGTCGGGATCATCACCGCTGCCTGACAAAGATCCAGTTCTTCATTACTCAAACCTGATCGTTCATGTCCAAACACCAATGCACAATCACTCGACACGGCCACCTCAGCGACTTTTTTAGCCATCTCCTGTGGCTCCATCACTGACCATCCAAGTGCTCGTATACGTGCAGTTGTCGCGATCACAAGACCACAGCTCTGTAAGGCCTCTGGCAAGGATGAACAAACCTCAGCACGATTTAAAATATCATCGGCTCCGGAGGCCCTTGCCGTCGCTTCCGCACAAGGAAACCGTTCTGGCGATACCAAAGTCAAACGTGACAACCCCATGGTTTTCATCGCCCGTGCTGCCGCACCGATATTACCGGGATGTGATGTTCCCACCAGAACAATACGGATATTTGAAATTATGTTTTTACTCATAGCGGTATCATACCGCGAATTTTCTCGCAAAAGCTTTGCTGAATAATATTCAGGATTAGATTAGAATTCTGATCTCGTTGTTCTTTACAAGTTGAGATTTGCCATGCACCCGATGCTAAACATCGCTGTCCGCGCTGCCCGAAAAGCAGGTGACACCATTAACCGGAACCTTGATCAGGTTTCTGATCTTAAGATTACCAGCAAAGGTCATAATGACTTTGTCACAGAAGTGGACAAACTGGCAGAATCCATCATTATTGAAACCATTCACGAAGCCTACCCTGATCACAGCTTTCTGGCAGAAGAATCGGGGGAACATTCAGGTGATGATAAAGAAAGCGAATACCAATGGATCATCGATCCACTCGATGGCACTACCAACTTTTTACATACCTTTCCACAATTCTGTGTTTCGATTGCACTGAAACACAAAGGTATTCTTGATCAAGCTGCAGTCTATGATCCTACCCGATCAGAACTCTTCACTGCCACTCGAGGACGTGGCGCGTTTCTCGACAATCGCCGTATTCGCGTTGGAAAACGGTCGGGACTTAAAGGATCATTGATCGGTACAGGCTTCCCGGTAAGAAACTACGATCAACTGGATGCCTATCTGGAAACTTTCAAAGCGATATTTAGAGACACCTCAGGAATCCGAAGAGCCGGATCAGCCGCGCTGGATCTGGCCTATGTTGCTGCCGGTCGTCTGGATGGCTTCTGGGAAATGCAACTACAACCCTGGGATATTGCAGCAGGGACTTTATTAATCCAGGAAGCCGGTGGCATTGTTGGTGATATGAAAGGTGGCAATGACCACATGAAATCCGGCAGTATTGTTGCGGGAAATCCGAAGGTGTTTAAAGAAATTATCCAGCGACTACATCAAAATAATCAGCTATAGCTGTTCACTCTAAAAATTCTGGAATAAATCATGCATCTAAATTAATAATTACAGACACTGGAATTCCATAAATGGATAATGATGAATTTATAGTTTTTGGCGCACCTCAGATAGAACAAACAGAAATTGATGAGGTGGTTGCCACTCTAAAATCTGGTTGGCTTGGAACTGGCCCAAAAGTAGCCCGGTTTGAAAATGATTTTGCTCGCTATAAATCTCTGGAAACTCCACAAGTTGCTGCCGTCAACTCATGTACAGCTGCCTTGCACCTGTCGTTGCTCGCTTCTGTAGTTGGACCTGGTGATGAGGTGATCGCACCAGCGATGACTTTTTGTGCCACTATCAATGCGATCATCCATTCTGGAGCAACACCTGTATTAGCTGATGTAGATTACTCTACAATGAATCTCGATCCTGCAGATGTTGAACGCCGGATCACGTCAAGAACTCGCGCTTTACTTCCAGTTCATTTTGCAGGACGACCTTGTGATATGGATGCACTTATGGATATTGCCAAGCGGCACAATCTTAAAGTTATTGAAGACTTTGCTCATGCTATTGAAACTGAATACCATGGAATGAAAGCAGGAACCTTTGGGGACTTTGGTTGTTTCAGTTTTTATGTGACAAAAAACATAGTAACTGGCGAAGGAGGAATGGTCATTGCGAATAATAAAGATGATATCAACCGTATAAAGGTTTTAGCTCTCCATGGTATGACTAAAGATGCATGGTATCGTTATGGTGATGAGGGTTACAAACATTATCAGGTGACAGAAGCTGGTTTCAAATACAACATGATGGACATACAAGCATCCTTGGGCTTACATCAATTAGCCAGAGTTGAAGAGAATTTAATAAAAAGAGAAAAAATTTGGGAACAGTATCAGGAAGCATTTTCTAATCTCCCAGTAACGACACCAAAAGAACCAGAATCAAACACACGTCATGGTCGGCATCTCTACACCTTGTTGATCGATGAGGAAGAAATAGGTATGTCACGTGATCAGTTCCTGTCAGAAATGACAAAAAAGGATATCGGTGTTGGTGTGCATTATCAAAGTATTGCCTCACACCCATATTATCGTGATACCTATAATTTTGATATTAATGATTATCCGAACTCAAAGTTAATAGGTGAGCAAACTGTAAGTCTGCCTTTTTCACCTCACTTAACCAGTAATGAGATCTCGAGGATCATTCAGGCTGTTGAAGAAACAGTCAAAGAAACAGTTCTGTGTTAGTTTTCCGGCTTGTCTATTTGAGCGCTTCCTTTTTGGAAATGAAATAACCCAAAAGCAAATATTCCACCTGTGATATCTGTTAATACTGTCCACAGTCGATAGATGAGCACAAGGAATACAGCTTCTTCAAGAGGGATATAATCAATAAGTATTCCAGCACTGGCAGCTTCTCTCACACCTAAACCACCTGGTGCAAAAACTGCAATAAACCCGGCAACAATACCAATAGCATTTGCAGCGATTAACGGAAGCAATAGTCTGGAATCAAAATCAAAGAAAACAAAATATATGCTTGCAAATATTAATCCTGCAGCCAACCAGACGGCTATATAATAGGCAATTAATATAGAATATTTTTTCACTGTTAAAATAGTTTTTAATTTCTTTATATCAAGATTTTTAATAAATTTCATCATAACCCTTGCCAGAAGATCATGACTTTTTGGTATTAAAAGAACACTCAAAATTCCAACAAATAAAGCAATAACAGCAAGCACAAAACTTTTTGAAAGTGCTATTGATATTACGCCAACAATTACTCCAGCATGCAATAATAATAATTGATCAACATAACTCACAAGAATGGTTTCTTTTTTATTGACCCCACGTTGTTTCAGATCGATTCCACGACTGACCAGACCCCAGATTTTTCCCGGAAGATATTTTCCTATTGTGACTATGTTTGATTGAATAAAACCGGATATAAACGAGAACCTGCATCCAGTAAAATTACTTAGACTTTGTAACCAGGCAAAACACGATGTTATCCAAAATACAACCTGACCTATAACTGCAACAAATAAATATCGATAATCAGGGTCATCCGGAAATTTCAGATCGGGAAATCGATCATGGACTGAATAAACAGCAAATCCTAATGCGATAATAAACAGCAGATATAATAGTCGGTTTATAATCGTCGGGTTCCACACCATCTTTACCCCTTAACTCACGGTTTCCTAAGTATCCAAAGATAAGATGGCAACCAACCATAAAATATTTTCGCTGCCTTTTTTCTGAATGATGAACTTAACCATCTTGAATTTATTACGTCGCCTGCACCAAAATATTCAGGTCTCTCAATTACTGGTACGGTGTAGTCGATAAGCTCAAAACCTTTCACCAACCTTTCTAATGAAGGCGTTGAAAAAGGCTTCTCAAGATAGCCATGATCATAACCTTTTCTCCTCACAAAAAACTCAGCAAGCCTGGAAGGCATCCAGTGAAGCATTGGAATATTATAATGGGGTTCAATAGGCCAACGGGCATTCATAGCCCCAAAATAAACTAGTCCATTGGGCTTAAGAACACGCCAGAGTTCTTTCATTAATATATCTGAATTACTGACATGTTCGTACACATGATTACAGATCAAAATATCAATGCTCTCATCCGGTAAAGGTAATAATGCCGCATCCGAAATTACTGGCTTGAGAAGATCCGTTGGTTTAGGCATGTATGCTTCATCCAGATCGATGCCTATTGCTACTGTAGGTTTTAAAACCTTAACCACTTCTTCTAAAGGGATACAACCAGATGCACCTACATCAACTACTGATCCCACAGCCTGGCCTGCCAAAGCATGATTTAATATTGAAGCTATCTTCGCTCCTTTAATTCGTCTACTTTTTTCATCAGCAATTTTTGGATATTGTTTTGAATATTCAGTAGCGACTTTTTTTAAATCGACAACCATCAGGACGTTTTTTTCTCCCCTGTCATTCGATTTAATACAATCCACCGATGAATACAGTACTGATTTTTATTACTTGCTTTAGAGTCATAGTCTATAACGATATTTTTCAAAGGGGTTTTACCAAACATTCGCGCTGTAAAAACCCACAAAGGTAATAATAGACTTAATAATCGCGCACCACCGGTTAACGTCTCCGTAGTTAAAGGATATAACTCCAGATACTCTTCTTTTGTCATTCCAGTACCACCTGTTGTTTCTTTTTTGCTTCGTGGATGCAACATCCCAACAAGAGACATAAACTCCTGGCCTGCCTCTATTGATAGAAAACATCCGCCGTGATTAAGAAGGCTTAGAATTTCTTCTACCACCAATTGGCGATGAGTATTTTCTACATACATCAACACTGTAATTCCAATAATGGCATCAAACGATCTTTCTTTGAATGCAAGATTCTTTACATCACCACATATGGCATTGCCTCCCACATCAGAATATAGCTGACAATATGAATAAGAAAAATCCACGCCAATAATTTCTATATCGGGACGATCAATTTTTATTTTTTCCTTAATACGTCCATAGCCACACCCAAGATCAAGAATTCGTCCACCCTCTCGTACTCTTGATAAAATATATTTTGAGATTATTCGATAATGCCATTCGTTAATTACAGAATTTACCTGGTCTGGCAGACCTTGTAATAAAACACCTTTTAGATTGGCCTTGTTATCCTTGGCTCGCTGCTCCCATTTTTCTCTAAGAAATTTATTCACAAAATTACCATTATTAAAAGCTTACCTGTTTCACATAATTACTAACGATTGTGTTCATGTGAAAATTTGAAGAAGCAACTTTAATACCCTCAGAATAATTATCAGGTGATGCGTTCAATGCTGAACTAAGAGCATCCTTAAAAGCTATGCTGGAAACATCTTTGGCCAGGCACCCTACATTAAACTTTTTCATTAATAATGGTAAATCACCAACTGGTGTCGCTATAACGGGACATGAGCTTTGCATAGCGTCAGAAAAGATCACCGGAATACTCTCTATCCTCGAAGGAATTAACAGGTAGTCTGCCCAGTGGTACAAATCGGTAGCTTCCTGTACATCAAGAAAGCCAAGCTGTGTTACTGGATAATCTTTCTTTTGAAGCTTTTTAATCGCCTCAGTAACTAAAGTCTCCAAAGGCCCGCCGCCCGCGATTTTAATACCTTCTATCTTTTCCCAGTCTGCATCAGATAATTCCTCTAATGCCTCCAGTAATAAATCTATGCCTTTATTTGTATGCCATCGTCCAAGAAATGCCAATCGGTAAGGAGGTTCTATTCGAAAATTCTTTTTCTTTACTACTGGCAATTTTCGAGTGCTTGGTAAAAACTGGCATTCCCTTCCCGATATTTTTTTCACATCATCTGATAATTGAATTCCATCCGCAAAACATGTAGTGGCATTTCTGAGAACCATTCTTAATATTGATCGTATAACAGGCACCTTCCCTAACGACCAGATATCACTACCCAATGACCAGGAACTAAATGGAAGATGATATTTTTTGCTGATCTGATATGCCCAGTAACCTGAAGGCAAAGCCCATAAAGCAAAAATATGATCTGGTTTGAAATCAACGACAGCAGAATCAACAACATTTTGACCAGAAGAAAGAGTTCTAAAAATTGGTCCCCAATCATTAGGCTTGAAGGGCGACAATAATGAAAGTGGAAGTTTTTGAACCTGAAAAGGATAATGTGTCACCACTTCATCCAGATGTTTTGATTGAGTATTATTATCTGGATATACAACTGCGACCCGATGATCTTTTCCTAATGTAGATGCAAAATCTCTTACAAAAGATCCAGCAGCCTCACTTCCATCTTGTTTCAGTGGATAAGAGGTTGTGATGATTAAAATTTTCATTCTGCTTTTTTTCTTAAAACAAGCATGTAGCCGGTTGGCATAAACTCATCGGCAGGTGCAATTTTTCCGAATATCCATGCAAGGAAGTTCACTACAGGAATAAACAAAGGTAAGAAGATCCCCAATAGAAAGACAGGGCTTTTCTTTTTTATGCTATTAAAACTGTTTTCGTCATCGCCAGATTAGCCAATAAACCTGCTGTCTCCAAAGGACTTCCATATACCTGCTCTTCTACAATTTCAAACGAGTGTTGATCCATCATTCGATGCAAGCCGTAAATTGTTAATCTCTGAAAATCAAAAGGAGCATCATGAATTGGATATAAAAAAGGCATAGAAAATAAAAATAAACCATCTTGCTTTAATACTCGAAAAGCTTCGTTCATGACAGCATCAATATCAGGAACATGCTCCAGCACCTCCATAAGTACGATCGTATTCATGGCAGCACTCTTTACAGGAAGGGTTTGCGCATCACCAAAGATCATTGGCCGGGTTCCATACATTGAATTGACAGTTCCTGGATAATCAAGACCAGTATAAGAGCATTCTTTTGACAGCATTGGCCTAAGAGATTGATCAGCGCAGCCAATATCAAGCACATCACCTTTTGCGAGCGCCGCAATTCGTGCCCTCATTTTTATTTCATCATGGAACACCAGCCATTGCGGATGCATGGGTGTTTTAGCCAGTAAGGATGCAAATCCCTTAAACATTACGTTGATCCATACAATGACACAGCATATTGTATGCCATTCTTGCTTAAGGCCTAAATGAATAACTGGGTAAAGGGCTTCACTTCTCTTCCCTTATTGCCCTGCGTTGGGTTCCTTCAATATCCTTATAATGGAGAGCCGAAACTTGTTCCGAAACCAAGCCCATCAAAAAAATAAATAAAGCTGAAATAAAAAGCACGGCACTCATGTTCGTAAAACGACCCATCGTAAGATATGTGTAGCTATAATAGAAAATTCCTGTCAGGAAAATCGATGCACTCACAGGCAGGAAAAAACGCATAGGGGAAAAAAGAGCCCCGACTTTCAGTATTATCACAAAAAACCGAATACCATCTTTGATAATACTTATATGACTTTTACCAGCCCTTGTTCCTGCATAAATAGGTACATAAGCAACGGCCAAACCAGCCCGAAAAAAAGCCATTGTGCTTGTGGTTGGGTAGGAGAATCCATTGGGTAATAGATAAAGAAATTTTTTGAAGTGTCGTGCTCTGACCACACGAAAACCTGAAGTTAAATCTTCGATTCTATGCCCGGTCATAAAAGATGCGAGACGATTATAAAATGAATTTGCAAAACAACGCCCTATTGAGGCATGGGTGTTGATACGACGTGCACCAACAACCATATCATAGCCCTTATCTAACATAGACAACAATTCCAATATAACTTCTGGAGCATGTTGTCCATCTGCATCCATAAATAGAAAAATGGAACCGGTTGCAGAACGTGCGCCAGTCTTAATTGCCGCACCGTTACCCAATGAATAGGGGTGTGTAACAACTCTTACATTATGATCAATACAAACTGATTCTGTTTTATCACTGGATCCATCGTTGACAACCAGAATTTCAGCATCAGGATATAGTTTGGTTAATTCTGGTAATGGTAAACTTAGTCCTTCAGCTTCATTTTTTGCTGGGATGATAATACTTAGCTGTTCATTATTTATTGTCATATACACGCCCTTCCCAAAAGAAGTGCTATCCATTAGTCTTTTTGAATGCTCCACTCAATCCCGAAGCGCTCTTTTAAGTTATCCATCAGGATAGTTGCTTCTGTTTTTTCTCCCGAACCCATTAAAACCTCGGCCAGATTTGTGTGGTATTGTAAATTATCAGGATGACGACTAACAATATCTCTTAACACATTTACTGCTTCCATTTTTCTTTCTGGCAACGAATAGAGATAAACACCATAAGTCTCCAGCATGGAATCTTTACTTTCGCCTAAAAGGTATTTATTAGCAAATAGTGAGTTAAATATTTCAAGTACAACTTCTTCTGATAAAAGACATTTTTTTTCTAGTTCACACTCTACCAACTTTGTAACCGTAACTAATTCAGGTTGGCCAACAGGATCGCGCCTCAGGCGTAAATAAACCTCTTCTAAAAATTCATTTTCTATCGAGAGATTATTTGAGGCATCCAAATAAAGCATTACAAGAAATGGAAGGCTCTCTGTTTTGCTTACCGCTATCGCTTTTTTTAAAGCTCCAACACCCTTTTCAAAATATTTTTGATCGCCTGTTAACTTATATAATTTCAAATAATTATATCCAACATCATATTGTGCCTTCACAGAATCTGGGTGGTGTTGGGCAGTTCGTTCGGCCAAAACTATTGGATCTCGCCAATCATAGGCTCTTTGTACTGTTATTAGAACAAACAATACCAATAACGCTCCACCCAAAAACCTTGAACTTAGAACATATCCTTTCTCAAAAAGTTGCTCAACTGTACCGACTATTATCATAACCAGCCCAATTGATGGTAAATAGTTTCTGTGTTCATAAACCATGTCTAATGCCAATACAGTAGATTCCATTACATGTCCACAGAAAAACCAAAGAATACCGAATGAAAAAACCGGGCTAATTTTTCTTAAACGGATTGCTGCAAAAAAGACTATGGCAAGCCCTATTATGGATAAAAAGGTAGTGAAGGGGGTAATAAGCCATGTGAAATACTAAAATTATCATGATAAAGCCCAAATGAGTCAACCTGGGGTAAAAAGATCTGGTGAATGTAAAACCAGATCACTCTCGACTGGGTCAGGAGGCGTTCTACAACATTATAAGACCTTAGCTCATAACCATCGAAAAGACGATCATTAAAGAAAATGAGTACTCCCATTATCGGCAGTAATAACACAAGGGCATAAAAAACTAACAATAAGTTTTTTCTTGCTCTTGAACCTGCACGCCAATTGAACGCCAGGCATTCAATCAGAAAAAGGTACAGAAATAGTAAAACCCCATTTTCTTTAGATAGTGTAGCAAGTACACCACATAAAACCACACTCACTAGTCCCAAAACAAAGCTGGCATTATTAATAGACTCTTTTTGCCGTAACTTCAAATAAACCAAAATACCCATCAAGACGAATAGAGCAGAAAGTCCATTCATACGTTGGACGACATAGAGAGTTGTTGTAAGGTTGATCGGATGAACCGCCCAGAAAAGGGCTACGAAAAATGCGGGTAATTGATACTCAAGTCCTGAAGCTGATGTGGGAATCCCTCTCAATGCTACATACAAACGTCGTATGATCAAAAATACCAGTACACTATTTAAAGCATGGATTGCGATATTAACTAATTTAAAACCGAGAGGCGATACACCTGAAAACTGATAATTAAGATAGAAACTTAGCATAGCCAGAGGTCGGCCAAGAGGTCCAGACTCACCAGACTTTAATGCTTCCCAGATTCCCTGAAAGCTGAAGTCATTTGATATTATTGCTTGATTTTCGAGAATATTCCAGAAATCATCAAAAAGAAAGCCACCGGGTAACCCTGGCAGATAAATAATAAAAGCTGACGTGATAAGAATTATTACTAACCAGCTTCGAGTAATCACCATAAATCAACCCCTTATGAATCGGCACTTTATTTTCTGTGATTCTGCCAACGGAACAATTTAAACTTTATATAGCTAAAAGTCTTCTGAAGACAATTGTTTGAACTTACATAAATTCTTGTTGGATAGAACGAAAAAAGCCCCTCGCTGAAGGGGCTTTCTTTTAACCTTTAAACAATTAAGTAATTAACTTAACGACATCTGCTAGGTCTGTATTTAGCAAGAACAGTACCCCCATTACAAGCCCACGAAATAGAACCTGAACCAGCAGCAGCAGTCGGTGTCATGACCATTGTCGTACCAGTTGCTACTTTAGTATTATAAGTAACTGTAATAACACCATTAGCACCGACACCAACACTAGTGACTGCATTACCTGAAATACTCGCCGCAGTCGCTACGAGACCTGCAGAGGCGTTAGATCCCGGGAAATAACCTTGACTGGAATAGAATTCAGATACTCCAGTTTTAGCAGCGCCAGCCAAACCCAAACCTTCAGTCACATGTGCACGTTTTGTGTAATCCTGATAAGCAGGGATTGCAACTGCGGCCAGAATACCGATGATAGCAACGACGATCATCAATTCGATAAGTGTAAAACCTTGTTGTACTTTTTGCATGTTCTTCATGATAAATATCTCCTATGTATCATTATGTATGTTTCTAGGCACTGCCACTCTGACTGTGCTTCCATTTAAATAAAATGGTCGAGGTTTGTATCGCTGGTTATTTAGAAACCTTTAGCCAGATCGCTAAAAACAACCTTTGGTACTTCTCACCCAAACTCATCATTGTGAGTTGTGATGGTATTTGCAGTTTGTGTGCCAGTTTTTTATTGCTTGGGGAGGTTTATTCGTTTGCTATTGTTTTTATTGTGTTTTTTAATATTTATTGAGGTTGTAATTTGATTTGTTGTTAGAGGTAACGGGTGTTTTTTGACGAGACAACTTCTTAAGTTTGGCAGAATGTGACGTTTTTTGTCACCTTTTTTGTTTGTCATCCTTTCATACTTACCGCCTGTCCTGAGCATCACGAAGGATCTCTGTCTAGTTCGAAACTTTTTATGTCCAACTATTCATCCAGGCCCAATTTTTCCAGACGATAACGCAGCGCACGAAAACTGATACCCAGAATTTTTGCCGCAGCGGTTTTATTCCAGCGAGTTTGTTCCAGCGCAGTGACAATACGTTCTCTCTCTATCGCATCAAGATAGGGTTCCAGATGCATTTCTTCTGAATCAGGAATGGTATCGGCTAAATTATTTTCAGGTAATTGCAGATCAGCTTCTTCAATCACATCGCCATCACATAGTGTCATGGCGCGTTCCAGAATATTTTCCAGCTCACGCACATTGCCGGGAAAACGATAGGCTTTGAGTGCTTTTCTGGCAGCAGAGGACAGCCTGATATTTTCACCAATCTCGATCGAAAGATCAGAAAGAATATGATCAGCCAGCAAAAAGACATCATCTCCACGCTCTCTTAAAGGTGGAACTTTTAATTCAATCACGTTGATGCGGTAAAACAGATCCTGTCGGAATTCACCATCGGCCACCATTTTTGCCAGATCCTTATGCGTCGCGCTCAGAATACGGACATCAACCGATTCTTCTTTTTGCCCACCCACGGGACGTATCGCCTTTTCCTGTATGGCACGTAGCAGTTTTACCTGCATTGGAAATGGCAATTCTGCTACTTCATCAAGAAACAGGGTTCGCCAATTGGCAACCTGAAACAACCCCTGCTTATCGGTATTTGCACCGGTAAAGCTACCTTTGATATGGCCAAAGAACTCGCTTTCCATTAATTCTGCCGGAATCGCTCCACAGTTTACCGGAACGAATGATTTATCCGATCGCGATCCCTGTTCGTGGATCATTTTGCTACCAGCTCTTTACCGGTTCCTGACTCGCCACTTATGTAGATCGGCGCCTGGCTGCGTGCCAGTTTTTTGATGGTGTTGCGTAGTTTTGTGATCTGATCTGATTCGCCAATGATTGTCGGTCCTGTTTGTGATCGTTTGGCTGCCAGTTTCAGCGCATTGGATACAAGGTTACGAAGGTTTTCCAGATCGACAGGTTTGCTGACAAAATCGAAAGCACCGGTTTTCAACGCATGGATCGCCGTTTCCATATTCCCGTGAGCTGTGATTACAGCGACCGGAAGTTCTGGGTATGTCTGCTGAATATGTTCAACCAGTTCAAGACCATCGCCATCCGGCAGGCGCATGTCGGTCAGGCACAGATCAAAGTCTTCCTGCGCCAGCAGGTTACGCGCCTCATTCAAGTCTGCTGCCGCTTTGCTAGGAATATCCATGCGTTGCAACGTAATCGTCAACAGTTCACGAATATCCGGTTCGTCGTCTACGATCAGCGTGTTTGAAACCATTCTTTTCTATTCAATACCTATTCAATATGAATCTGTTTGTCGGGATGTGCAAAGGTGATCCTAAAAACACACCCTTCAGTCGTGTTCTTATGCAAGGCCAATACGGCCTGATTTGCTTCACATAATTCACTAGCAATATAGAGGCCAAGACCTGTGCCAGCAGTACGATCAGTAAAAAATGGTTCGAAGATTTGTTCGGCCTGTTCTTCCCTGATTCCAGGGCCCTGGTCGATTATATCGAGGTAAGGACGATCGGAGTCTGCTCTGATCGAGCAACGTAACTCAATTTTTGGATTGCGGGTGCTGTAGTGTAATGCATTCTCACAGAGGTTGGTCACGACCTGGTGAAGCTGGCTTTGATCCATGGTGACAGTTGTGTTTTCTGGATCAATAGAATAAATGATCGCCTGTTCAGACAAATCATTCTGCAACCTGAAATCTTCAGCAAACTTTTCCAGCCACAGTGCAATCGAAAAACTTTCTGGAATCGAGTCATCACGACGACCTAATTGTAAAATATTCTCAATGATCTTATTCACACGTGAGGAATGATCTTTAATGATCTGCAACAAGCGTTGATCAGATTCTTCCAGCTTCGGCGATTCGGATAGCAGTTGTCCAGCATGGCTGATCGCGCCGAGTGGATTTCGGATCTCGTGGGCAATACTGGCGGTGAGCTGTCCCAGAGAAGCCAGCTTCATTTGCTGGGCCTTTTGACGCATAGCGGCAGCATCTTCCATAAATACCAGAATGTCAGAGTCCTGCTCTGATCCAAGATAGGTAAAAGAGACTTGTACATCGGTAGAACCATGCACGGGACGAAACAGGCGGGTAGTATGGTCACCTTGTCGCCATACTTTTAGTAGCTCATATAATTCCGGTGAAATCTTTACCAATGGAATATCATCAACCGCACCACTAACACTCAGAAAACGTGTTGCTGAAACATTTGCCAGATGCACAATTCCCTTATGATCGAGCACCAGCAATCCTGATCGCATTCGCTGCACGATCCGGGCGTTCAATCTGGACAAACTGACCAGATCTTTTCCGCGCCGGGCAGCCAGCTCCTCACTGATCTTGATCCGGGTCGCCAGAATATGAGCCAGACCGGCCGTCGCAAATAAAACTGCACCCAGCAACCCGGCCTGGGTAAAGTTAGTTGTCTGATCTTTGGTACTGACAGAAACAAAGAACTCAACCAGCAGGATGATCAATGCACCGGCTGCGGCAAAAACATAAACGGTTCGCCCGATCAGCAGCAGACTACCTGCTGCAACGCTCATGACCAGCAATAATCCAATACCACTGCTGACACCACCACTGGCGTACATCAACACAGCAAAAACAATAAAATCGACGATCAGTTGGGCAAAAACCTGATCACGAAACGCTGGCCGCTGATATTGCACCAGCAATAATAAGAAAATTCCCGCTGTCAGATGACCAATGACACCCGTTGTGAACATACCCTGCGCATGGATGCCAAAAGGGCTAGGGAGATTTCCGGTAGCGATAAGAACCAACAGAAAACCCGAAAGAATAATCCTGTAAAAACTAAATAGCTTTAAAGCACCCCAGGGTGTCTGAACTTGCAGGTCTGGCTCACTCACTGATCATTTTCCCGGATATGTCGTTCCTTATGCTCCAGACTGCAATAATTTTTCTCACCGTCAACAATGGCTTCATTAGATGGAATATAGATCCCACAATGATCACAACGTACCATCTTTTCTGACTCGACTTTTTTTTTCGCTTCCGAACGTTTTTTTTCTGTTTGCTCCAGTCTGTTTTTCTGAAACTTCTGAAACAGATGTCGGACAAGGTAAAGTAGTATCCCTATAATGATGATTCTAATTAAACCAGACACTGCATTTCCCCTCCCCTTCAAGTAAAATAACGTTCAAATTATTTAATTAAGTATATTGACAATAAACTTATCTATATCTATTGCAAATTCCATGCAAACTATCTCTGCAGAGAATCTATCTAAAGGAGTCTTCCGATCATGAATCTCCACGAATATCAGGCTAAACAGCTTTTTTCTGATTATGGTATCCCCGTTCCCGATGGTAAACCTGCACGTTCCGTCGAAGAAGCCTTAAATGCTGCCAAGGCACTTTCCGGAAACGGTTGGGTTATTAAGGCTCAAATTCATGCCGGAGGCCGTGGCAAGGGCGGCGGTGTGAAACTGGCGGATGACCTAAAAGAGGTTGAAAGACTGGTCAGTCAGATGATGAGTAAGAACCTGATCACAAAACAGACCGGACCTGAAGGTCAGCCTGTCCATTGCGTATTGATACAGTCAAAAACAAATCTTAAGGATGAATTGTATCTGAGCATGCTGGTTGATCGCGCCTCGAAACGTCTGGCCATCATGACCTCTACGGAAGGTGGTGTAAATATCGAAGAGGTTGCCGAAAAAACACCGGATAGAATTTTCTCATTGACCATTGATCCGATCATGGGTTTGCAAGCTTATCAAAGCCGACAATTGGGACATGCGCTGGGGTTGGACAAGAATCAGCGGAAACAACTGGACAGAATGCTGAAATCTTTTTATCGATTATTCCTTGAAAAAGATCTGAGTCTGATTGAGGTCAATCCTCTCGTAATCGATGACAAAGATGATCTGCAAGCACTGGATGCCAAGGTAACGATTGATGATAATGCACTTTTCCGACAGACGGCACTGGCCGAATGGCGTGATCCGGAACAGGAAGATCCGGTTGAGAGTGAAGCGAAACGTTTTGATCTGAGTTTTGTGCGGTTGGATGGTGAGATCGGTTGTATGGTCAACGGCGCAGGACTGGCAATGGCGACGATGGATATTATTAAATTACATGGTGGTGAGCCAGCTAATTTTCTTGATGTGGGCGGTGGCACGACGGCAGAAAAAGTTGCCGAAGCATTTAAGCTGATCGTTGCTGAACCAAAAATCAAGGCCATTCTGGTGAATATCTTTGGCGGAATTGTTCGTTGTGATCTGATCGCTGATGGTGTGATCAAAGCAGTAAAAGAAGTCGGGATTACCATTCCTGTCGTCGTCCGACTGGAGGGCACGAATGTTGATCAGGGCAAGGCTTTATTAAAAGAAAGTGGGCTGGATGTGATTACGGCTGATGACCTGGATGATGCGGCTTTGAAAGTCGTCGCCGCAGCAAAGGGAGAACTCTGATGGCCGTATTAATTGATGAAAATACAAAAGTCATTTGTCAGGGCATCACCGGATCGCAAGGCACTTTTCACTCACAGCAAGCGATCGAATATGGTACAAAAATGGCCGGTGGTGTGACACCCGGACGTGGCGGTGAGACCCATCTCGATCTACCGGTTTACGACACCGTTTATAAGGCTGTGATGGAAACGGGGGCGGAGGCAAGCATGATCCTGGTTCCTCCAGGATTTGCAGCTGAAGCCATTGTTGAGGCGGCTGAAGCTGGAATCAAGCTCATTGTCTGTATCACTGAAGGTATTCCAGTTCTGGATATGTTGAAAGTTAAAACCAGTCTGATGCAATATCCTGACACCGTTCTCATCGGTCCAAATTGTCCGGGAATTATTTCTCCTGGAAAATGTAAAATCGGCATTATGCCCGGCAGTATTCACAATCCCGGTAGCATAGGAATTGTTTCAAGATCAGGCACACTCACCTACGAGGCGGTACACCAGACCAGCCAGATTGGAATGGGACAAAGTACCTGTATTGGTATCGGTGGTGATCCGATCAATGGTATGAATTTTATCGATTGCCTGACCCTGTTTCAGGAAGATCCTGACACCGCGGGCATTATTATGGTTGGCGAGATCGGTGGCAGTGCTGAGGAAGAAGCGGCTGAATTTATCAGCAACAATGTCACCAAACCAGTCGTTTCATATATTGCCGGTGTGACAGCTCCAAAGGGAAAACGCATGGGTCATGCCGGCGCGATCATCGCGGGCGGCAAGGGAACAGCAAAAGCTAAATTTGCAGCGCTGGAATCTGCAGGAGTTGCGACCACA
>Ga0114931_10005146_pt1 | contig 16192 bp, 11 predicted proteins | sample 2SBtaG_FD_89579 | JGI IMG/M metagenome (GOLD analysis project Ga0114931, IMG submission 89579) | Deep subsurface microbial communities from Kolumbo volcano to uncover new lineages of life (NeLLi) - 2SBTROV14_V59a metaG | ecosystem: Environmental > Aquatic > Marine > Volcanic | place: Kolumbo...
CAATTTTTTGGGCCTGAAATTTTAAGGTTTGAGTATAGATATCGCCCGATAAATCATGGGGAACTGTGATATACTCGTAAGACAAACGTAGCTTTACAGCCCGATGCCACCACAGACAGCGCGCCTTCCACAGCCAGCATTCGTCGCGTCTGTCAAACCATGATTAGCAAGCGAATAATCCGTGGACTTTGAAACGAGTCAAGCATGACCCGCGTACGTTGCCCGAAAGATTCCTGTCTTTTTTGGAAGGACGGCTGGTGCCAGTCGGATGAAATTGAATTAAATCCGCTGACGCTCGCCTGTATGAACTACGAAGAAATCGAAGATGATGTCCTGAACGATACGCTGGATGATGAACTCGATTGGGACGTAGACGAAGCGCTCAATGACGACGAGTTGGACGAGAGCCTCTACGACAGCGATCCGGTCGAGATGGAGTTATTTGACGACAACCTGGACGACGAACCGGATCTGGAGGATGAATTCGAACTCTACGATCCGAGCGAAGAGGACTGGTAAGGGAATATCCTCCACGCCCTCATTTTTTTAGAAGGGCGTCATAACGCCTTGCCGCCGCACTCATCAATACACAGCCATTATCTGGATTCAATTCTATGTCCCCACAAGCCACGCAGGCGAGCCGCCGGGCGTTCAGTCCGGCTTTTGACCAACATGAAGCCCCCAGCGTCCATTCGTCGCGCGTCGTTCCTCTTCCCCGCCGACGCAAAAGCGGCTATAGTCGACTTTTCTTCATCGCGCTTTTTGTCGGCGTAGCCAGCAGCGTCGGCTTCGTCTGGGTGCTTACCTCCCTGTTATTCGGGGGGTGAAGGTCTGTCGATCTGCATCGCGGGCCATTCGCCGACGTCTGTTTCAACACCATGACTCGACCATTACGGTCGAGTTTCTACTTTTTAGATAAACATAAGATTTGGGTGTTAAGGCGAGTGAAAGCATTCCGGAATTTGGCCGTAAGGCGCTCCGCAGCGGAAGATAGTCTGTCGAATCCTGGAATGCGGCCACGACTCATCTTGGACGCACCTATAAGATTGGGATAGGGGACAATACTTGAAAGCCGTCATCTTCGATCTGGGAAATGTACTCGTCGCCTACGATCATTGGCGCACCCTGGAAGCCCTAGCCGAGGTAAGCGCCGCCACGGTGGATGAACTGTGGGCCATTGCCCACGAGATCGGCCATACGCTGGAGGTGGGCGATATGAGCGGAGCCGAGTTGCATGAACTGCTGGTCCAGCGCGCAGGGACCACCCGCGACTTCGAGCGCTTCTTCACCGCTTTCTGCTCTGGCATGACGCCGGACCCCGCAGCCTTGGACTACGCCCTCTCCATCCAGGAGTGGCCCGAAGCCACCGCAGCCGTGATCAGCAACACCAATGAACTCCATGTACGCTGGCTGGATGAGCATGTGGCCGCGCTCAAGCAGTTCGATCTGGTGATGATGAGCAACGAAGTGCACCTGGCCAAGCCGGACCCGGCCATCTTTCTGCTGGCCCTGGAACTCCTGGACCTGCCCCCGGCCCAGACCCTTTTCATCGATGACATGGCGGAAAATGTGGACGCAGCCAAGGAACTGGGCATGGCCGGCCTGGTGCACGAGGGCTGGGATCGCACCCGGCCAGCGTTGGAGGCGTGGCTGGTGGGGGAGTGAAGAGATTGGGAGAGATTGGGAGAGATTGGGAAATTGAAGATTGAGGATTGAAGATTGGACAAGGAGGTAACCTATGCCCCTCTACGGTGGCATCGAAGCGGGCGGCACCAAGTTCGTCTGCGCAGTAGGCGGCGGACCTGATGACATCCGCGATGAGATCCGTTTTCCCACCACCACGCCGGAGGAGACCATCGACCAGGCGGTGGAGTTCTTCCGCACCCACCACATGCGGGAGCCGTTAGCGGCTGTGGGCATCGCTTCCTTCGGCCCGGTGGACCCGAATCCGACCTCGCCAACCTGGGGCTACATCACCACTACACCCAAACCGGGCTGGGCCCACACCGACCTGGTCGGCCCCTTACAGCGGGCGCTGGACGTCCCCATGGGCTTCGACACCGACGTCAACGGCGCGGCCCTGGGCGAGTGGCGCTGGGGCGCGGCCCAGGGGCTGGACGACTTCGTCTACCTGACGGTGGGCACCGGGCTGGGCGGCGGGGCCATGGTCAACGGCGAGCTGCTCCACGGCATGATGCACCCGGAGATGGGCCACATGCGCCTGCCCCATGACTTCGAGGCCGATCCGTACCCCGGACACTGCCCCTTCCACGGCGACTGCTTCGAAGGGCTGGTCTGCGGGCCGGCCATCGCCGAACGTTGGGGCGTCGATCCCCGCACCCTGCCGCCGGACCATCCCGCCTGGGCGCTGGAGGCCCGCTACCTGGCCCTGGGGTTGGTCAACATCATCACCGTGCTCTCTCCCCAGCGGGTAATCCTGGGCGGCGGCATCATGGACCAACGCCAGCTTTTCCCCATGGTGCGGACCGATGTCCAGACCCTGCTCAACGGCTATCTGCAAACGCCCGAAATCCTGGAGCGGATCGACGAGTACATCGTCCCGCCCGGCCTGGGAAGCCGCGCCGGCGTGCTGGGCGCGATCGCGTTGGCCGAGCAAGCCGCTGCGTAACCGTAGGTTGGGCATCCTTGCCCGACTATTACAGCCGGGCGTAAATAACCATACAGTTCGTAGTACGCGCTTTAGCGCGGTTGTCGGCAGGCCCCGCGCTAAAGCGCGTACTACGAACTGTCGGCCTATTTGCGCCGCAGTGTACTATGTGGAACGCGGTGACGTCGGGCAGGGATGCCCGACCTACGGATTGAGCGTGAGCGTATGCGTGGCCGCAGCCTGGATCGCGTCTTGGCTGAAGGGCAGCCGGTGATATTTCACCGCCAGCCAGGGGTCGATCTGGTCATCGTAGTAGGGACTGAAGGGCTGCCCCGACTGGCCGCTGGGAATGATGGAGCGGGTCGCGTCCCAATCCGCCGGGTCGCTGATGATGCGATAGGCCGGCCCCAGCCCCATGGCGTAGGCTTTGTCAGGATAGTATGCGCCGCTGTTGACCGTGTTCCAGTTGCCGCCGGTGGGATATGGCCCGCGGTTGAAGATGGGCCGCAAAGGAGCGATGCTCCCCAGAGGATGGGCGAAGGTCATCTGATGAATTTCGCCCCACGCCCACTTCTTCTGATCCGCCCCCAGCTCATCCACCGCAGCGGATAAGGCCTCGCTCAGGAGTTCGGCCCGTTCGCCATGCCACCAGGGATGATCGGGATCATCCAGCAACTCCTGCACAAACATGTACGGATAGGCCGCCAGAGAGAGATAGGCATCCGTCATCTCTGCATCCAGCTTGGGGGCCAACGCCAGGCGAATGATGTGGCGCATGGCGGCTTCGCTCAGAGACGCGGCCGCGCTGTCCGGAGCCATGACGCCATCCCAGTTCTTCAAGAGGTCAAGCGCGGCCGCTTCGGCGTCGCCCTGGGGTTCGGCCTCACCTGCGATCGCCTGCGCCACCTGCCAATTGATGTCACTGTACCAACTCGCCTGCAAGGTCGCGAAATCGTCTGCGGTGACGCCCTGCGCGTCACGGATGTGGTCGCTGATATACTCGACCCGGTAACGCGGCTGGAAATAGTGGGAGAGGAAATACGGATAGTCGTCCCCCAGCGGGCGGTTGTTGGCCGAAGCGTAAAAATCGCCCGTGGGGTTGAAATCAGACGGCAGTTCATCGAAGGGAATGTAGCCTGTCCACTCGTGCTCGCCATCAGCGCCGGAGACAGGCGCCAACCCGGAGACGTCATTGTTGGCGCGGATGGGAACCGCGCCCGACATCTGGTAGCCGATATTGCCCTCCGCGTCGGCATAGACGAAGTTCATGCCGGGCAATTGCCAGAGGGCGACCGCGGCCCGGAACTCGTCCCAGTTGCTTGCGCGGTTGAGGTGGAGGATAGCGCCCGCCAGGGGACGGCCCTGATCGATGCCCGTCCAGCGCAAAGCCATGGGCTGCTCGCTGTCTGGAGAGGCGTCACTAACCAAGGGACCATGATGGGTCGAGCGCACCTGTAACGTGACCGGCTCCCCTTTCTTGACTTGGATGATCTCCGTGCGAAAGACCAGGTCCTTCCACTCGCCTTCAAACTGATACTGGGTTCCATCGTCGTTGAGCGTTTCGACGAAGAGGTCCTGGACATCCGGGCGGGCGTTGGTCACGCCCCAGGCGATGTGCGCGTTGTGGCCGATCTCTATGCCGGGGATGCCGGGCAGGGAACTGCCGATGACGTCGTACGTTCCATCGCTGGTGTGGAGGCCGATTTCATACCAAAGGGTGGGCATGGACAGCCCCTGATGGGGGTCATTGGCCAGCAAGGGCGCGCCCGACGCAGTGTGACTGCCACCCACCACCCAGGCGTTGCTGCCCTGGTCCGTCCGGGCCAGGGGGATGGACGCCTGCCATGCTGTGGTTGCGGCCAAGAGCGCATCCACGGTCTGGGCCGCGGCCTCGCCGTTGGCGTCCGGGATCACCGCCGGGCCTGTGTAGTCGGGCAGCAGGGCCAGGGTCTCGTCCCAGGGAAGGGCGGCGCTCAACTGGCTAATGACCAGTTCATCCTTATAATTGTTGCTCAGCCCCCATGAGACCAGTTTGCCGAAGACCAACGAATCGACGGGCGTCCACGGCTGAGGGTCGATGCCCAGAATTTTGAATTCCAGGGGGAGTTTACCCCCGGTCTGGGCAAGGTAGGCGTTGACGCCGTCGGCATAGGCCTGCACGCTTGCCTGGGCGTCAGCGTCCAGCGATTCCCAGTCCGCTTCGGCAGCCTCGGTCATGCCGAGGATGCGCATAAAGGTGTCGTTCTTCAGGCCGCGTTCGCCGATGACTTCGCTAAGCGTTCCATGCGCGGCGCGGCGGGCGGACTCCATGGCCCAGAGCCGGTCTTGGGCGTGGACGAACCCCTGGGCGAAGAAGAGGTCATGGGCGTTTTCGGCCAGGATGTTGGGAATGCCGCTGGCGTCCCGGTAGACGGTCACAGGCGCGGTGAGGCCCTCCAGGGCCAGTTCACCGTCCACTTGCGGCAGCGCGGGGCGGACCACCCCGAAGTAGGCCGCCGTCACTGCGATGATGGGGATGGCGATGAGGATAACGACAATGGCGAGCAGGATTTTGTAGTTTTTTTTCATCCGACGTTTCTCCCTGGCTGTGTGGTTTCTTTTCAATGGCGGGGCGCATGCTTCCCAGGCGGGACGGCGCAATTCCGATGGTTCTCCCTATTCTACCCGAAGAAGTTTGGAAATCTCCATTTTCGCTAACTGTTTGGGTGCTTTCCCCCAACGATGCTATAATGCAATGCGTATCGCTAAATTGTATAAGATGACACGCGAGGAGAAGAGCGAACTTGCAACTTGCCACTCGCCACTTGCAACTCGCCCCCTTGCCCTACCCAAAGCGAGCCTTTCATGGAACTTGCACAACTTGCCCAGATGGTCAACTGGCTGGATGAGGAACACCGCCGCGACCGGGCTGAGATCGCGCGTTTGCAGCAGCGCATCGAAGCCCAAAGTGCGGACATCGTCGAACAGGCCCGTCGCATTCAGGAGTTGGAAGGACGTCTGGCCGCCACCCAGGGCCAGTTGACCCGCTTTAGCCAGTTGGAGAATGCGATCCAGAACGCCAAGGTGGAACTCACCGCGCTGGTGGATCAGCGCGGCGATGATGTGGGCCAGTTGCAGCGCGAGGTCGAGCGAGCGCGCATGAGCGACCGGGAGATGCTCAGCCGCGAGATCACCGAGGTGCGCCGGGAACTGCCGCGCATCACCCGGGTGGAAGAGGCGCTGGACATGCGGGCGGTGGAGGACGAACGTCTTGGCGAGCTGATCATGGGCGTGCGCAACCAGATCGGCGGCTTAGCTAAGGAAATCGAGGAGCGCACCCGCCAGATTCCCTTCCTGGCCGAGCAGCGGACCAGCGACACCAAACGCATCGCCCAGTTGCAACAGGAGACGGTCGAACTCTTCAAGCGTATCGAAGCCGTCTCCGGGCGCATCCCCGTGTTGGAAGAAAACGTGCGCAAAGCCACGGCGGCGCAGGAAAAACTGCCTCCCCAGATCGAAAGCCTGCGCGAACAGCAACTCGACTTCATGGAAAAAATACGCAGCGCCATGGCCTCCCGCGAACAGAGCATCAACCGCTGGCAGGAAGCCATCGAGGAGCAGCGCACCTTGGTCGCCCAAAGTCATGAACGGGTCCAGAATTTTGGCCAGCAGATCGAGATCGCGCGCCGGGCCGTCCAGGAAATCCAGGAATTCAAGGACTTGGTGCTGCGGGAGCAGAGTCAGGTCCAGGAGTTGCAGCGCCTGGCCGAAGAGCGTATGCGCCGGGAGATGGACGAATTTCGCGAGGAGTATGAAAAACGCCGGCGCAAGGGCGAACTGCGAGAAGAGCACCTGTGGACGGAACAGGACAAGTACAATCGTGAGATCCTGGAATCCTTCCCGCCCTTACAGCACGATCTCAAGCTCCACGAGACCCTTATCCAGCATCTCTGGAAGTTGCAGGAGAGCTATAGCAACCATTTCCTCAACGCGGCCCAGTTGTGGATCGACGGCCTCCAGGAATCCGTGCACGAGCGGGATGAAAAGGTGCGAACCATGGAAGAGGAATGGCAGCGTCAGCGTCGCAACGCCGAACTCTACGCCAGTCAGGCCGCCACCCAGCGCCGCACCTCTGGCATCGCTTCCGGGGATTCAGGGACGAGCAACGGCGGCGGTCGATAGGTATCACCTCAATATTTCGGGGCGGAGTGCGTCGCACTGACCCAATACAGGCCGAATTTCCCCGATACGCCCGGTCAGTGCGATGGACTTCCCCGGTTTATTGAGCAGATACTTGAAAACTGCCATTATTTGAAGGACTTTCACCCATATGCGCGTTATCGGCACCGCCGGCCATGTCGACCATGGGAAATCGACCCTTGTCCAGGCCCTCTCCGGCATCGACCCGGACCGGCTGGCGGAGGAGAAGGCCCGGGGCATGACCATCGATCTGGGCTTTGCCTGGATCGACCTTCCCCTGCTCCGAGATGGCGCCCCGTCCGGGGCTATGGAGAGCGTAGGCATCGTCGATGTGCCCGGCCATATCGACTTCATCAAGAACATGCTCGCCGGCGTGGGCGGAATCGACGCCGCGCTGCTGGTGGTGGCGGCTGACGAGGGCGTCATGCCCCAGACCCGGGAGCATCTGGCCATCCTCGACCTCCTGGCCGCGCCCAACGGCGTGGTCGCCCTGACCAAGGTCGACCTCATCGACGACCCCGAATGGCTGGACCTGATCGAACTGGACCTGACCGAGCTTCTCCAGAGCACGATCCTGGCCGACGCCCCCATTGTACGCGTCAGCGGCAAAACCGGCGAAGGGCTGGATGAGCTGCGGCTGGCCCTGGCCTCCACCCTGGGCGCACTGCCTCCCCGACGTAACCGCGCCCGACCCCGCCTGCCCATCGACCGCGTCTTCAGCCTCAGCGGATTCGGCTCCATCGTCACCGGCACCTTGAGCGACGGCTTTTTCCAGGTGGGCGACCCGGTGGAGATCCTGCCCGCGGGGCTGAACGCGCGCATCCGCGGCCTGCAAACCCATCGCCAACCCATCGAGCGGGGTGAGCCGGGTAGCCGCCTGGCCATCAACCTGAGTGGCGTGGGGACCGATGAACTGCACCGAGGTGCGGTGGTGGTCAAGCCCGGCACGCTGCGCAGCACCAAGCTGATCGACGTCTCCGTGCGCATGCTGGCCGACGCACCCCGGCTGATGGTCCACAACCTGGCCGTGGATTTCTTCAGCGGCGCCAGCGAGGTGCCGGCCCGGGTGCGGCTACTAGGCGCGCAGGAGCTTGGCCCCGGCGACGAAGGCTGGCTCCAGTTGCGGCTGGAACGACCTGTAGTCGTCGCGGCCGGCGACCGTTATATCCTGCGCCAGCCCTCGCCCAGCGCCACCCTGGGCGGCGGCGTGGTCCTGGACCCCCACCCCCGCCGGCGCTGGAAGCGCTTCGACCCGGTTGTGATCCAGCGGCTGGAGACCCTGGCCCGGGGCGCGCCCGATGAGATCCTCCTCCAAACATTGACGCGAACGCCCTTCTGCAGCGCCGACGACCTCTTCGGCCGCAGCGGGCTGGACCTGGATGCAGCCCGGTCCGCCTATGAGGAGCTGCACGCGGCCGGCGCGGTGGTGGAGCTCAATGCGGGCGGTGCGCCGGTCCTGCTCACCCTGGCCCGCTGGGAGGAGACCCTAGGGGCGCTGGGTGCATTGTTGGACGAATTTCACGCGCAACAGCCCTTGCGCAGGGGGATGCCCAGGGGAGAGGCCCGCACCCGCCTTTCCGCGGCCGCCGGCGTCAAGCTGTCGCCCCGCCTCTTCAACACCATCGTCGAGCAGGCGATCGCTGCGGACATCGCCCGGGCTGACGATGCGTTGATTTGGCGCGCAGGCTTCGAGGTGACGCTTTCCCCGGCCCAGGAAACGGCGGTGACGCGCACGCTGGCTGCGTTTGCGGCGGCGCCTTTTTCTCCGCCCAATGAGGGAGAAACGCGTAAACGCCTGGGCGGCGATGGCGGGCTGCTGGAAATGTTGGTGGAGCAGGGCGAGCTGGTCCGGCTTAGCAACGGCGTGCTGTTGCGCCGGCAGGATTTCGAGACGATGACTACGCGCATTCAGGATCACCTACGCCAGCATGGAACCATCACCCTGGCCGAAACCCGGGACCTCTTCCAGACCAGCCGTAAGTTCGCACAGGCCGTGCTGGAGGAACTGGACGCGCAGCGCATCACCCGGCGGGAAGGGGATCTGCGGGTGTTGCGCGGAGAATGAATGACGAACGACGATGGACGAACGACGAACGACGATGGACGAATGACCAACGACGAACGACCAACGACGGTGGACGAATGACCAACGACGATGGACGAATGACCAACGACGATGGACGAGCGACGAACGACGGTGGACGAATGACCAACGACGATGGACGAGCGACGAACGACGATGGACGAATGACCAACGACGATGGACGAATGACCAACGACGGTGGACGAATGACCAACGACGATGGACGAATGACCAACGACGATGGACGAATGACCAACGACGATGGACGAATGATGCTTTGGGTACATAGGCCCCAGCGTTGGTCGTTGGTCATTGGTCATTGGTCGTTGGTCATTGGTCATTGGTCGTTGGTCATTCGTCATTGGTCGTTGGTCATTGGTCGTTGGTCATTGGTCGTTGGTCGTTCGTCGTTGGTCGTTCGTCGTTGGTCGTTGATCGTTCGTCGTTGGTCGTTGGTCGTTCGTCGTTGGTCGTTCGTCGTTCGTCATTGGTCGTTCGTCATTCGTCATTCCCTTGAGGAGAATGCATGAACAATAAGCGATTGGGCCGGACGGGGTTGAAGGTTTCCGAGCTTTGTCTGGGGACGATGCAGTTTGGCTGGACAGCGGACCTGAACCGCAGCTTCGAAATCATGGACGAGTTTTTCGGGGCGGGCGGCAATTTTATCGACACCGCCGACGTCTACTCCCGGTGGGTGGACGGCAACCCAGGCGGCGTCAGCGAGGAGTACATCGGCAAATGGATGCGGTCGCGCACGAACCGGGATCAGATCGTCCTCGCCACCAAGGTGCGCGGCCCCATGTGGAGCGGACCAAACGGCCAGGGCCTGAGCCGGGTCCACATCATTCGCGCGTGCGAAGACAGTCTGCGCCGTCTGCAAACAGATTATATCGACCTCTATCAGACTCACTGGTATGACGAAGAGACGCCTATCGAGGAGACCATGGCCGCGCTGGATACACTGGTGCAACAGGGCAAGGTGCGCTATGTGGGCTGTAGCAACTATCCGGCCTGGCGTCTCATGCACGCCCTCTGGGTTAGCGATAAACACGACTGGATTCGTTATGACACTATTCAGCCCCACTACAACCTGGTCCATCGGGCCGAGTTCGAACGCGAGCTGCTGGCCGTGGTGGAGACGTTCGGGATCGGCGTGATCCCCTACAGCCCCCTGGCAGGCGGCTTCCTGACCGGCAAATATCACCGGGATGCGCTGCCGGAGAGCGTGCGCGCCGATCGCATCAAGGGCCAATATTTCAACGATGCCGGCTGGCGCGCCCTGGACGCGGTGCGACGGGTGGCGGCGGAGGTGGAAGCCACGCCGGCCGCGGTGGCGCTGGCCTGGCAACTGGCCAAGCCCTATGTAACCGCCCCCATCATCGGCGCCAACACGGTCGAGCAACTCGACGAAAATCTGGCGGCCCCTCAGGTGGCATTGACCCCAGATCAGGTGGCCTTCCTGGACGCCGAGTCGGCCTGGGACGGGGAGGCGCTTACATCGTGAAACCCATGGCCGCGCCCAAACCCACGCCAGCGGAGGCGTACGGGCCGGGAACCAGCTATCCTCTGGGGGCGACGCGAACGCCGGGCGGCGTTAATTTCAGCGTCTATTCCAAGGGCGCGATGGGGATGGAACTTCTCTTCTTCGACCATGTGGATGACGCGCGTCCCGCACGCGTCATAGCGCTCGATCGCCGGCACAATCGCACCTTCCATTATTGGCATGTCTGTGTGCCGGATGTGGAGCCGGGACAGGTCTACGCCTATCGCGCCTACGGTCCCCATGATCCTGGCCAGGGGCTACGCTTCGATGGCGACAAGGTGTTGCTCGATCCCTACGGACGCATGGTGGCGACTCCGAAGAATTACGACCGCGAGGCCGCCTGCCTGCCCGGGGACAACGGGGCCCAGGCCATGAAAAGCGTAGTCGTGGACCTGAGCCTCTATGACTGGGAAGGGGACCGTCCCCTGCGCCACGCCTTCAGCAACACAGTCATCTACGAGATGCACGTGCGCGGCTTCACCCGCCACCCCAACTCGGGGCTTGCGCCTGAGTTGCGGGGAACCTACGCCGGGCTGGTGGAAAAGATCCCCTACTTACAGGACCTGGGCGTCACCGCGGTCGAACTGCTGCCCGTCTTCGCCTATGACGCCCAGGACGCCCCCTATGGTCTGACGAACTACTGGGGGTACAGCCCCGTCTCCTTCTTTTCGCCCCACACCGCCTACAGTTCGCGCCCCGATCCTGCCGACGTGCTGGACGAATTTCGCGATATGGTTAAAGCGCTCCACCGGGCCAATATCGAGGTGATCCTGGACGTGGTCTACAACCATACGGCCGAGGGCGACCATAAAGGCCCAACCTTCTGTTTTCGCGGGCTGGAAAACGAAACCTACTACATCCTGGAACAAACGGATAAAACCCGTTACGCCAACTACAGCGGCACCGGCAACACCCTCAACGCCAACAATCCCCTGGTGCGGCGGATGATCATCGACAGCCTGCACTACTGGGTCGAGGAAATGCACGTAGACGGCTTCCGCTTCGACTTGGCCTCCATCCTCGCCCGCGATCCCTCCGGCCAGCCCCTGCCCAATCCACCCATTTTGTTGGACATCGACACCGATCCGGTGCTGGCCGGGACAAAACTGATCGCCGAGGCGTGGGACGCGGCCGGCCTCTACCAGGTGGGCAGCTTCGTAGGCGACCACTGGAAGGAGTGGAATGGCAAGTTTCGGGACGACGTGCGCTCCTTCATCAAGGGGGATGAGGGCATGGTGGGCAAGGTGGCCAGCCGTTTTCTGGCCAGCCCCGACCTTTACGCCAACGACGCCCAGGGACCGGAGCAGAGCATCAACTTCGTGACCTGTCACGATGGTTTCACCCTCAATGACCTGGTCTCGTACAACGTGAAACACAACGAGGCCAATCTGGAGGACAATCGTGACGGCCACAACGACAACCGCAGTTGGAACTGCGGCGTCGAAGGCCCCACCGACGACCCGGCTATCGAAGGGTTGCGCAACCGTCAGGTCAAGAACTTCCTGGCCACCACTCTCATGGCCCTGGGCGTGCCCATGTTGTTGATGGGGGACGAGGTGCGACGCACTCAGCAGGGCAACAACAACGCCTATTGTCAGGACAATGAGATCAGTTGGTTCGACTGGTCGCTTTTGGACGTCCACGCCGATGTCCACCGTTTCACCCGCCATCTGATCCACCTGCGCACCCAGCTTGATATTTTCCAGGAGAATCTCGATCTCACGCTCAGCGAGATGCTCCATTTCGCGCGCATCCAGTGGCACGGAGTCAAGCTCTACCAGCCGGACTGGAGCGACGCTTCCCACACCCTCTCCTTCACCGGACGCGGCATGGGCGGACGCTATTTCCACATCATCCTCAACGCCTACTGGGAGCCGTTGACCTTCGAGATCCCACCACCACCGCCCGCCACCAGCGGCTGGCGGCGCATTGTGGACACAGCGTTGGCCGCGCCCGAAGATTTTTGCGAACGGGAACAGGCGCCGATACTGCACGCGCCTGACGGCTCGGTCGCCGGGGGGTTGACGTATCAGGTGGCCGCCCGCTCCATCATCATGTTGGTGGCGGAAAGGCGTGTGGCGAAAGACGTGAACAAATATATCGATCAACAAAATATGGAGAATTAATTCATGACTAAATCAATTTATCTTGCCACCACGGAGCCGTATTCAGGTAAGTCCCTGGTCTCCCTGGGCATCACCGAGTTGCTTTTACGGAAAACATCCCGGGTCGGCGTTTTTCGCCCTGTGATCAGCGCCGCCTCCCACGAGGAACAGGACAAAAATATCGATTTGCTCCTCTCCCACTACAACCTGGACCTGGCCTACGAGGACACCTACGCCTTTCTGCGTAGCGAGGTGGGCGAACTCACCGCCCATGATCGTTATGATGAAATGATGGATAGGATCATTGAAAAGTACAGGGCCATGGAAGATCGGTGCGATTTCGTGCTCTGCATCGGTTCGGACCTGGAAGGGGTTGGTGCGATGTTCGAATTCGACATCAACGCCGACATCGCCAAAAATCTGGGAGCGCCTGTCCTGCTGGTCGGCACCGCAGCCGGTCGGGATACGCCCACCGCGGTCAACACCGTGGCGCTGACAGTCGATCACTACCTGGAACTTGGCAGCCAGGTCTTTGGCGTAATCGTCAACCGAGCGGCCGAGGATGAGGTGGACGCGCTCAAGGCCGCACTGGAAACGGAACTGGGCGATCGGCTTTCCTTCATCTCTGTAATCCCTACCAACAAGGCCCTGGGCAGCCCCACCGTGCACGAGGTGGCTCAGCACCTGGACGCCACCGTTTTATTTGGCCGCAGCCGCCTGGACCGGCTGATGTACGAGTATCTAATCATCGCCATGCAGTTGCCCAATTACCTGAGCCATCTGACGGATAACGCCTTGCTCATTACGCCGGGTGACCGGGCCGACGTGATTCTGAGCGCGCTTCAGGCCCACCAATCCGATCGCTACCCCCAACTCGCAGGCATCCTACTCAGCACCGAGCAACGACCACCGGAGTCCGTCTGCAAGCTCCTGCGCGGTCTGGACAACTTGGTTCCCATCCTGTCGGTGGAATCCGACACCCTGGAGACGGCCAGGCAGGTGAGCAGCGTGCGCTCCTATCTAACCAGCGAGAATCGAGCCAAGATCGACCTAAGTCTGGAACTTTTCGAGAAATATGTGGACGTCGACGCCTTGAGCGCCAGGATATCGCGAGTGAAGTCCCGGGGGTTGACGCCGAAGATGTTCATCTACAACCTGGTGCAGCAGGCTCGTTCCGACAAGAAGCATATCGTTCTACCCGAAGGCGAGGATGATCGCATTCTGACCGCAGCCGCGGATTTGCTCAAGCGCGACATTGTGGACATCACCCTCATCGGCGAACGAGATCGGATTCATGCCCGCGCCAAGAAACTGGGCTTGCAGATCGATTTCGAGCGCACGCCCGTCTTTTGGCCGTCACAGTCCCCCCAGTTCGATGACTATGTCCAGACTTTTTACGAACTGCGCAAGCATAAAGGCATCAACCTGGATATCGCCTATGATCTCATGCGTGACGTCTCCTATTTCGGCACCATGATGGTCTACAAAGGCGACGCCGACGGCATGGTCTCCGGCGCTGCGCACACCACCATGCACACCATCCGGCCCGCGCTCCAGTTCATCAAGACCAAACCAGGCTTCTCGGTGGTCTCTTCGGTCTTCTTCATGTGTCTAGATGATCGAGTGCTGGTCTACGGCGACTGCGCGGTCAATCCCAATCCCACGGCCGAACAACTGGCTGAGTTCGCGATCGCATCTGCGGACACGGCCCGGACCTTTGGCGTGGAACCCAAGGTGGCCATGCTCTCTTACTCATCGGGCGAATCGGGCAAGGGGGCCGAAGTGGAAAAGGTGCGCAAAGCCACCCAGATCGCGCAGCAGCGGCGGCCTGACTTGCTGTTAGAAGGCCCCATGCAGTACGACGCGGCCGTGGATCCGGGCGTAGCCGCTAAAAAGATGCCGGGGTCCAAGGTGGCGGGCCAGGCCACGGTTTTCATCTTCCCTGACCTCAACACCGGCAACAACACCTACAAGGCCGTGCAGCGGGAAACAGGGGCCATCGCCATCGGCCCGGTCCTCCAGGGACTGCGCAAGCCCGTCAACGACCTCAGCCGGGGTTGCACGGTGGAGGACATCATCAACACCGTAGTCATCACAGCCATCCAGGCCCAGGGATCGTAGGGGATCTCCATGAAAATTTTGGTAATCAATTGCGGCAGTTCGTCGATCAAGTACCAGTTGTTCGACATGGATCAGAGGACAGCGCTGGCCGGCGGCCTGGTGGAGCGCATCGGCGAGGTCGAAGGGCGCATCACCCACCGCCAGTTGACGGGCGCACAACCCCGGACCGTGACCATTGACGCACCCGTCGCCGATCACTACGCGGGCTTGGCGCGCATGGCGGACTTGATCATGGACCCAGAGATAGGCGTCATCGCCTCAGCGGATGAGATCGCGGCCATCGGTCACCGGGTGGTGCACGGCGGCGAGCGCTTCAGTGCGTCCACGATTATCGATGACGAGGTTATGGATGCGATCCAGGCCCTGTCCCCCTTTGCGCCCCTGCATAATCCGCCCAATCTGGCCGGCATTCGGGTTGCACGCGAGTTGTTTCCTCAGGCCGTTCAGGTCGCAGTCTTCGACACCGCCTATCATCAGACCTTGCCCGCGGCCGCCTATCGTTATGCGATCCCGACTAAGTTTTACGAAGAGAACGGCATTCGCGTTTATGGCTTCCACGGCACATCACATCTCTACGTAGCCCGGCTTGCAGCCCACCATCTAAACGTTCCCTTTGATCGCTTCAACGCCATCACCCTGCACCTGGGCAACGGCGCCAGCATGACCGCGGTGGAGAACGGGCGCTCGGTGGACACCTCCATGGGCTTCACGCCCCTGGCCGGCCTGATCATGGGCACCCGCAGCGGCGATCTGGACCCGGCGGTGGTCTACTTCATGGGCACGCGGCTGGGCCTCTCCTTCGAAGAGATCGACTGCATTCTCAACAAGGAGAGCGGCCTCCTGGGGATCTGTGGCGTCAATGATCTGCGCGACATCGAGCGGCGACGCGAGGAGGGCGACCCGGCGGCGACCCTGGCGCTGGACATGTACGCCTATCGCATCAAAAAATATATCGGCGCCTATATGGCCGCCCTGGGTCGGGTGGATGCGTTGATCTTCACGGCTGGCGTGGGCGAGAACAGTCCCCTGGTGCGCAAGCTAGCCTGCACTGGGCTGGAACTGTTGGGCGTGATGCTGGACGCGGATAAAAACGCGACCGCCGCCCGCGGCGAGTTGAGCGAAATCCAGGCCACTGACAGCCGGGTCAAAGTGTTGGTCGCGCCCACGAACGAGGAACTGGAGATCGCGAATCAGACGCTGGCGGTGGTGCAGGGGTATCACCTCAATATTTCGGGGCGGAGTGCGTCGCACTGACCCAATACAGGCCGAATTCCCCCGATGCGCCCGGTCAGTGCGATGGACTTCCCCGGTTTATTGAGCAGATACGCGCGGGGGTGTAAAGGCGCGGGAGAGTGTAACCTTTGACGCAAAGGCGCAGAGGAGCGCAGAGATTTTTTGTTTTTCTTTGCGTCCCCTTGCGCCTTTGCGCCTCTCTGCGTCAAATTGTTCCTCTCTGCGTTCCCGCCGCGGTTTTCCCCAGGTTGCGCCCAGTGCTATAATGGGGAAAGTTTACGCGTGCAGTACTGTAGAAATCGGAATTGGACATGATTGAA
>Ga0114931_10005147_pt1 | contig 16191 bp, 16 predicted proteins | sample 2SBtaG_FD_89579 | JGI IMG/M metagenome (GOLD analysis project Ga0114931, IMG submission 89579) | Deep subsurface microbial communities from Kolumbo volcano to uncover new lineages of life (NeLLi) - 2SBTROV14_V59a metaG | ecosystem: Environmental > Aquatic > Marine > Volcanic | place: Kolumbo...
GCGACGATGAATTCGCACGGCACGACCTCAGTGCCCTGATGGAGGAGCTGGAAAAAGGCATGTTGCCCGTTGGTACCCGCTGCCCCCCAGACAACCGGCCCCGAAGGCCCCTCGAGCGGAGCGCCCGCCATCGTCACCCGCTTGCCGTTGCTCTCCATCTCGAGCTGTTGCAGATAGGCCGGAAGCTGCGCCAGCCGCTGCGCGTAGGGCAGCACCGCGCGCGTCGCAAACCCGCAGACCTGATGATGCCAGAGCCCGGTGAGCGCCAGCATCACCGGCATGTTCTCGGCCAGCGGGGCCTCGCGAAAATGCCCGTCCATCGCCTCCGCCCCGGCCAGGAAGGCGCGGAAATCCTCCGCGCCGATGGCGATCATCAGCGCCAGCCCCACCGGCCCCCAGATCGAGTACCGCCCGCCGACCCAGTCGGCAAAGCCGAATACCCGATCCGGGGCGATATCCCATCGGCCGGTCCTCTCCACGGCCGAGGAAACGGCGGCGAATTGCCGCCCCGGGGCAATCCCCGCCCCCTCCATCCAGCGCCACGCGGTGCGTGCATTGGTCATCGTCTCGATCGTCGTGAAGGTCTTGGAGGCGACGATCACCAGCGTCCTCGCCGCATCGAGCCCCGCAAGCGTGTCGGCGATATCCGCGCCATCGACATTCGAGACGAAATGACAACGCGGACCGTCATGGTAAGGTTTCAGCGCCCGCGTCGCCATCTCGGGGCCAAGATGCGACCCGCCGATGCCAATATTGATCACATCGGTGATCGGACCGCCCGCACCCTCGATCCGCCCCGCGCGCAGATCCCCGGCAAAGCGCTCCATCCGCGCCAGCGTCTCGCGCACCCCGGCCATGACGTCGCGCCCGGCCACCATGACCGGCCCGCCCGAGAGGTTGCGCAGCGCCGTATGCAGCGCCGCGCGCCCCTCGGTCTCGTTGATCGGCGCGCCCGCAAACATCGCCGCGCGCCGCGCCTCGACCCCCCGCGCCCGCGCCAGATCGACAAGCGCCGCGCGCGCCGCATCGCTCATCGTCGTCTTGGCGTAATCGAAAAGCATCCCGTCAAAGCGCACCGCGAAATCCGCCGCGCGCCCCTCCGCACCGAGCAAATCCGCAATCCGCACGCCGGTCATCTTCCGCAGCTCATCCCACATCATCGGATCCCTGTCTTCATCGTTCCCAAAATACTCCGGGGGGGTCGAGAAAATTCGCGAATTTTCTCGACGGGGGCAGCGCCCCCTTCCCCCTCAGGGTGCCCAGTGGACCGTCGCCGCATCGAGCACGGCGGCTACCGGCGCCTCAAACGGCGCAAGCGCCCGCGCCCGCTCAAGCGCCGCGCGCTTGGGCGCGCCCGTGATCACCAGATCGAGCGCCCGCGCCCCGGCAAGCACCCGCGCGCTCAGGCTCACCCGCGGCTCGGGCATGCCCGCGGCGCGCATCGCCATCAGGATCGGCGCGCCCGCATCGAGCGCGGCGCGCAGGTTGTCGGCACCGGGAAAGAGCGAGGCAACATGCATGTCCTCCCCCATCCCCAACAGGCAGACATCGATGGGCAGCGCCGGGGCAATCTTCGCCTCCAGCTCCGCCAGCGCCTCCTCGGGGCTCTCGGCGCGCGTGTGAAGCGGCAGAAGGCGCGCCTTTGCCGCCCGGCCCCTGAGCAGCCGCGCGCGCACCAGCCGGGTGTTCGAGCGCGGATGGTCCTCGGGCAGCCAGCGCTCATCGCTGAGCAGAACATCGACGCGGCTCCAGTCGAGACCAGACTCGCAGAGAGTGTCGAATACCGGCCCCGGCGTGGTCCCGCCCGGCACCACGAAGAGCACCCGCTCGCGATGCTCCAGCGCCGCCGTCAATTCTCCGGCAAGGGTGCCCGCGAGACGCCGCGCCAGTAGCTCCATATCGGGGTATTCGATCAGCTTCATGCCCTGATCTCCCGCCAGCGGCGGCCGTCGCGATGCATCAGCATCAGCGCATCGTCAGGCCCCGAACTGCCCGGGGCATAGGGCAGCGGAGCATCGCCGCGCGCCTGCCATCCGGCAATCACCGCATCGGTCCAGCCCCAGGCAGCCTCGACCTCGTCACCGCGCATGAAGAGCGTCTGGTCGCCGCGGATCACGTCCATGATCAGCCGCTCATAGGCATCGGGAAAATCGGCCTCCTCCGGCCCCAGCGCCTCGGCAAAGGTCATGTCGAGCGGCACATCGATGAGCCGCATCCCCCCCGGTCCCGGCTCCTTGATGGTCACGTCCAGCTCGATCCCCTCATTGGGCTGCAACCTGATCGTCAGGATGTTGCGATGGCGCCCCGAATCCTCCTCGAAAATGGAATGCGGCGCGTCCTTGAAGACCACCGCGATCTCGCTGGCGCGCGCGCGCAGGCGCTTGCCGGTGCGCAGGTAAAACGGCGTGCCCGCCCAGCGCCAGTTGCTGACCCGGGCGCGCAGGGCGATGAAACTCTCGGTGGTGCTGCCCGGGTGGCCCACCTCCTCGCGATAGCCCGGCTGGCCATGGCCTGCCTCGTACTGGCCGCGCACCAGATCGCCCGGCGCCACCGGATCGAGCGCCCGGATCACCTTGAGCTTTTCGTCGCGCACCGCGTCGGGATCGAACTTGGCCGGCGGCTCCATCGCGATCAGGCACAGAAGCTGCATCAGGTGATTTTGCACCATGTCGCGCATCGCGCCGGCGCGGTCGTAATAGGCGCCGCGCCCGCCGACCCCCACCGTTTCGGCGACGGTGATCTGGACATGATCGACATACTGGCTGTTCCACAGCGGCTCGAAGAGCATGTTGCCGAACCGGATCGCCATCAGGTTCTGAACCGTTTCCTTGCCAAGGTAATGGTCGATGCGAAAGATCTGGCTTTCGTCGAAATGCAGCGCCAGCACGCGGTTGAGTTCCCGCGCGCTGGCAAGATCGCGGCCAAAGGGCTTTTCGACGATGATGCGGACATCGCCATCGGCCATGGCGTAGCGGTGCAGCCGCTCGGCCAGCGGCGCGAAAAAGCGCGGCGCGACCGAGAAGTAACAGGCGCGGATACGCCCGCTGCGGCAGGTGTCGGCGAGCGCCTGCCAGCCGCTCTCGCCGGTCGCGTCGATGCTGACATAATTGAGCCTTTGCAGAAAGCCATCGCGGCGCTCGCGATCGGCGGCGGCCCCGGGGGCGAATTCGGCGAGTGCATCGGCCACGAATTCACGATAGGCGGCGCTGTCCATCTGCCGGCGCGCGGCGCCGGTGATGCGCGCGTCCCCGGTGATCTGACCCGCGCAATAGCGACGATAGAGCGCCGGCAGGATCTTGCGCCGCGCGAGATCGCCGGTGCCGCCGAAAATGATCAGATCAAAAGGCTCCACCGGGATGACACAGGAAACCAATTCTCAACTCCTCGCCTGCTTGTCCGGCCGCATGCGATTCGAACCGGCCCGGCCGGATCGGTGCCACATCTTTCACCCTATCACAAACCCGTCAGCGGCGGGCGCGCATCTTTTCATCGCAAAGGGGACGGGTTAGGCGGGAAAGGCAATCACAAACTGGATGCCGCACAATGAAAGATACCGCCACAGAGCCCCTTGCCGGCAAGTTTTCCGACCCCGAGCGCACCGCCAATGGCGAGCCGCGCGCGCGGGTGGCGCTGTCGCATCCCGAGACGCTGTGGTTCAACACCGGCACGCTGTGCAACATCACCTGCGCCAACTGCTACATCGAAAGCTCGCCGGAAAACGACCGGCTTGTCTATCTCTCCACCGCGGAGGTGGTCGACTTTCTCGACCAGATCGCGGCCCGCGGCTGGCCGGTGCGCGAGATCGGCTTTACCGGTGGCGAGCCGTTCATGAATCCCGCGATCTGCGCGATGGCCCGCGCGGCGCTCGAACGCGGGCATGAGGTGCTGATCCTGACCAACGCCATGCGGCCGATGATGCGCCCGCAGATGCAGGCCGGGCTGGTCGCGCTGCGGCGCGATTTCGGCGAGCGGCTGACGCTGCGCGTCTCGCTCGATCACTGGTCGGCGCGGCTGCATGACGAGGAGCGCGGCAAGGGCGCCTTCGCGCGCGCGCTTGCCGGCATGTGCTGGCTGCGCGATCAGGGCCTGCGGATGACGGTTGCCGGGCGCACCATGTGGGGCGAGAGCGAGGCGCAGGCGCGCGAAGGCTACCGCGCGCTCTATGCCGCGCATGGGTTTGACATCGACGCCGCCGACCCCACCGCCACCATGCTCTTTCCGGAAATGATTGAGGGCGCCGAGGTGCCCGAGATCACCACCCGGTGCTGGGACATCCTCGGGGCCTCGCCCGAGGCGGTGATGTGCGCCTCCTCGCGGATGGTCGTCAGGCGCAAGGGGGCGGCAAGGCCGGTCGTCGTCTCCTGCACGCTGCTGCCCTATGAGCCGGCTTTCGAGATGGGCGAGACCCTGGCCGAGGCCGAACGCGACGTGGCGCTCAACCATCCCCATTGCGCCCGGTTCTGCGTGCTCGGCGGGGCAAGCTGCTCGGGCTGAGCGGCGATCAGGCCCCCGGGCGGGCGCATTTCAGGCAAGGTGACGCCCCTGGCGCACTACCCGAGCCGGCGCGCCTCGTCGATCAGGAGCACCGGGATGCCGTTGCGGATCGGGAAGGCAAGGCCGGCCGCGTCGCTGACAAGCTCGCCTGCCGCAGCGTCGTAGCGCAGGGTTTCATGGGTTTGCGGGCAGACCAGAAATTCCAGCATCCGGCGATCGGGGGCCGGGCCCTTGATTGTGTCGGTCATTGCGGAAACTGCCTTTCATTGCCGTCATCGCCGCCGCAGAGCGCGTATTCGAGAAGCGTCACCAGGGTTTCGCGCCTTGTGGCCAGCGAGGGCGCCTCGAGCAGGGCCTGCTTGTCTTCGGCATCGAAGCCGAGAAGCATCGACAGCGCGTTGATCAGCAACTCGTCCTCGGCCTGATCGAGGGTCTCCCAGTCGGTTTCCAGGCTGCGCGCCTCGAGATAGCGCGACAGGAGCCGCATCAGCGCGGCGCGATCAAGGCCGGGGTCGCTGTCGGCGGGGCCGAGGTCGCGCTCGAACCCGTCCCAGGAAACGCGCCCGCGGCGATAGGGGGTGAAGCCCTCGACCTCTTCGATGAGGCGAAAGCGCGAAATGCCGATGAGGGTGATCATGTAGCGCCCGTCCTCGGTTTCCGACATTTGCGTGACCCGGCCGACGCAGCCGATCTGTTGCAGTCGCGCACCATCCGGCCGCCCCGGCGCGTGGCAGGGCTGGATCATGCCGATGAGCCGGCCCGGCGTCTTGAGCGCGTCCTCGAGCATCATCAGATAGCGCGGCTCGAAGAGGTGCAGCGGCAGCCGCGCGCGCGGCAGCAACAGCGCCCCCGGCAGCGGAAAGAGAGGCAGAACCTCCGGCAGATCGGCTTGCGTCAACATGCCCTGAAAACTAGCCCGCCGGCAGCTTCAGGCAAATATCATCGAACTCAGCCTGCGGCGACCGCGCTGAACCACCGGATCGTTCGGCTTGAGCGCCTCGAAAATGGTGAAGAGCTGTTTGCGGGCGGCCTCGTCGTTCCAGCCGCGATCGCGGCGAAAGAGTTCCAGAAGCTGATCGACCGCCTCTTCGGTCTGGCCCTCGGCATAGAGCGCCTGGGCAAGATCGAAACGCGCCTGATGATCGTCGGGGTCGGCACTGACGCGGGCGCGCAGATCATCCACCGGTCCGGCCTCGGCCGCCTGACGGGCGAGATCGAGCGCGGCATGCACCGCGTCAAGCTCGGGCGTGGTTGAAATCTCGGCCGGGGCGCCGTTGAGGATCGCCTCCGCCTGATCGAGATCGCCCATCGCCAGATGCGCGCGCACCAGCCCGGCATAGGCGCGGGCGTTCTTGTCATCTTCCTGGAGGATCGCTGCAAAGGTCTGGGCGGCATCGGTGGCCGCGCCCGCATCGAGCATTTCCTCGGCCGCGCTCACCGCCTCGTCAAGCCCGCCATCGGCCGCGCCACCGCCCTGCGCGGCGACACGTTCGACGAAGGCCGCGACCTCGGATGGCGGCAGCGCGCCCTGAAAGCCGTCGATCGGCTGGCCCTTCCAGAAGGCATAGACGGTGGGGATCGACTGCACCCGCAACTGCCCGGCGATCGCCTGGTTCTCGTCGACGTTGACCTTGGCCATCCGCACCGCGCCGCGCGCCTTCTTCACCGCCTCTTCGAGCGCCGGACCCAGCGTCTTGCACGGGCCGCACCACGGCGCCCAGAAATCGACGATCACCGGCACCTCGTTGGAGGCGTCGATCACCTCGGCCATGAACTCGGCCTCGGAGACATCCCTGATCACCTCGGCGGCGGCGGTGTTTTGGCTCTTGCCCAGTTCCAGCATGATCGTCTCCTTGCTCTGCCAGCCCCTATATGTGCCTGCGGGCCGCCATGTCAAAGCCCTCCCGGCAACGATTTGTCACAGATCGAATTCGGCAAGGACCGGCGCGTGGTCGGATGGCCTCTCCCAGCCGCGCGCGGCGCGCAGGATGCGGCTCGAATGGCCGGCATTGGCGATGTCGGGGCTGGCCCAGACGTGATCGAGCCTGCGCCCCTTGTCGGCGGCGTCCCAGTCGCGGGCGCGGTAGGACCACCAGCTGTAGAGCTGCCCCTGAGGGATATCGGCGCGGGTGATGTCGGCCCATCCGCCCGCCTCCATCACCTCCGCCAGATGCTCCACCTCGACCGGCGTGTGGCTGACCACCTTCAGAAGCTGCTTGTGCGACCACACGTCATCGGGGCGCGGGGCAATGTTGAGATCGCCCACGAGGATGGATTTCTGCGGGCGGTGCGCGCGGAAGAAATCGCGCATGTCGGTGAGGTAGTCGAGCTTTTGCCCGAATTTCGTGTTCACCTCGCGGTCGGGCACATCGCCGCCGGCGGGGACGTAGAAATTGTGGATGGTGACCCCGTTTTCGAGCCGCCCGGCGATATGGCGGGCCTGGCCCAGCGCCGCGAAATCATGGGCGGCGACCTCTTCGATCGGCAGGCGCGACAGGATCGCCACGCCGTTATACCCCTTCTCTCCGCGCGCGATCATGTGGCGGTAGCCCAGGCTCGCAAAGATCTCGGAGGGGATCTTGTCGACCGGGCTCTTGCATTCCTGAAGGCAGAGGATATCGGGCGCCTCCTCGCGCAGGAGCCGCGCCACGAGCGCCGCGCGCAGGCGCACGGAGTTGATGTTCCAGGTGGCGATGGTGAAGGGCATCGGGCGCTCCATGGCTGGCCGGGGGCTAAGGGATCGGTCCCGTGCATCGCCTAGCACGCGCCCGGGCGGGGGGCCAGAGGGGCAGGAAAAAACGGCCCCGGCGCGAAGCCGGGGCCAGTCCAACAGGGAGGTGCACATGATTGCCCGCATATGCAACGGGTACGCTGATCAATGTAGCCGCGCCCACGGCGGGGCGCCTTGATCCTGATCAAATCGCCTCAGGCGAAGAGACGGTATCCGCCTGCTTCCTTGACCAGCAGCCGCGCGTTCGACGGGTCGGCCTCGATCTTCTGGCGCAGGCGGTAGATATGGGTCTCCAGCGTATGGGTGGTGACACCGGCATTATAGCCCCAGACCTCGTGCAGGAGGGTATCGCGCGCCACCACCCCCGACGGCGAGCGGTAGAGGAACTTGAGGATGTTGGTTTCCTTCTCGGTGAGGCGGATTTTCCTGTCGTCCTCGGTCACCAGCATCTTCATCGCCGGCTTGAAGGTATAGGGGCCAAGCTGAAACACCGCGTCCTCGGATTGTTCGTGCTGGCGCAGCTGGGCACGGATGCGCGCCAGAAGGACCGGAAACTTGAACGGCTTGGTGACATAATCGTTGGCGCCCGCATCGAGCCCGAGTATGGTGTCGGCATCGCCGTCATGGCCGGTTAGCATGATGACCGGCGCCTTGACGTCCTGCTTGCGCATCAGCCGGCAAAGCTCGCGCCCGTCGGTATCGGGCAGACCGACATCGAGAATCACCAGATCAAAGATCATGTCCCTGGCGCGCGCCATCGCCTCGGCGCCATTGGTGGCCTCGAACACGTCGAAATCCTCGGTCATCACCAATTGCTCGCCCAGCGCTTCGCGCAGATCCTCGTCATCATCGACGAGCAGTATTTTCTTCAGCTGTGCCATCGGTGCTGTCCTCTTGTCCTTTGTCCTATATGTGAAAGACGGGCGCGCGCCTGCCAAGCCTTGTGTCAACCCCATCACGGCCAGTTGTTGCACTGCCAGCCAAATGTTTCAAATTGTCCGCAAAGGACGTAAGCCTCGTGACACCATCTCACCGCAGCCGGAGCGCAACCATGAGCGCCATCAGCCTCGCCCCCGACACGATCGAGCTTCTCGCCCGGGCGCGGGGCGATCTGCGCATCGGCGTGCCCGTCGTCTTGCGCGAGCCGGCCGGCATGGCGCTGGTGGCGGCGGTCGAGACGCTGAGCGCCGGGCGCCTTGAAAGCCTGCGCGCGCTTGGCGGACGGGCGAGCCTCGTGATCAGCGCGCGGCGCGCGGCCACCCTCAAGGCGCGGCCCTATGACGGCGATCTGGCGCGCATCGAGCTGCCGGCCGAGGCAACGCTCGCCTGGCTGCGCGCGGTCGCCGACCCGGCCTTTGATCTCGACGCGCCGCTGAAGGGGCCGCTGATGGCACGGCGCGCGGGACGTGCCGATCTGCACCGGCTGGCGCTGCGGCTGATCAAGTCGGCGCGCCTGCTGCCCGCGGCGCTGGTCATCGAAGCCGCCGGGGACGCCCCCCTCGCCGCCGCCACCGCGGCGGGGCTGACGCAGATCGACGCCGCCACCGCCGCCCCGCTCATCGGCGAAACCAGCCCGCTGCATGAGTTGGTGAGCGCGCGGCTGCCCTTGCAGGTGTCCGAGGACGCGCGGCTGCATGTCTTTCGCCCCGAGGATGGCAGCGAGGAGCATTACGCCGTCGAGATCGGCCAGCCGGCGCGCGATGCACCGGTGCTGGCGCGGCTGCATTCGGCCTGTTTCACCGGCGATCTGCTGGGTAGTCTGAAATGCGATTGCGGGGCGCAGCTGCACGCAGCGCTGGCGCAGATGGGGGCCGAGGGCGGCGGGGTGCTTCTCTATCTCAATCAGGAGGGGCGCGGCATTGGCCTTGCCAACAAGATGCGCGCCTATCGCCTGCAGGATCAGGGCTTTGACACGGTCGAGGCCAATCACCGGCTGGGATTCGAGGATGACGAGCGCGATTTCCGCATCGGCGCCGACATCCTGCGGCGGATGGGGTTTTCCACTGTGCGGCTGATGACCAACAACCCCGCCAAGATCGCGATGATGCGCGCCTGCGGCATCGAGGTGGCCGAGCGGGTGCCGCTCAGGGTCGGCAAGGGCAAGCATAACCGCGCCTATCTGGCGACCAAGCGTGACAAATCCGGCCACCTGCTCTGAGCCCCGCCGGCAAGCGGCAGAGCATCAGCGGCCGAGCATCCATCTGCCCTCGGGCCAGAAGGCATGGAAGGCGAAGGCGAACATCACGTCATGCAGGACCGGCCGGCCCTGCGCGTCGCGCACCCGCACCGTGCCGACATCGCGCCCCTGCCCGATCGTGCCGGCATCGAGCGCCGAGGACTGCCCCGATTCCCATGTGATCGTCACCCCGGCCTCGGTGATCGTCCCTTCCTTGCGCAGGCGCGTCAGCGGCCAGGCACGGCTGCCCACGCGCACCACGCGCGCAAGCGGCGGGATGCCGTGCGGCGGGTTCTCGCCATTGTAGAGGAAGGGCCGCGCCGACCCGTCGTAGCCGACATAGGGATTGGTGCCATAGCGGCGGCGGTAATCGGGCTCCTTCATCACCAGCCCGTCGGGATGGCGGGCGCGGAACTGGTCCCAGCTTTCCATCACCGAGGGGATCTGCCGCAGCTCGGTCCCGGTCAGATCGCCGACGATGGCAATCGCGGTGGCCTGCTGCCACCAGCTCTCTGTCTGGCGGTCATACATCACCATGTCGGAGTTGCGCAGCTTGCCCGAGACGCCGAAACTCAGCGTGCCATGGGCGGTGCGCCGATCAAAGACCTGCGCCGAATTGCACAGCGGGCAGAAGGTGACCGCGATCGGCACGCCGGCCACGGTGTCTTTGACGATCTCGTGCCAGGTCAGATAGCGGATCGGATAGGCACGCGGTGCAGCCTTGCCGATCTCGACGGTGATGACCGGCTCGCTCCCGGTGATGCGGCTTTCTTCCGTGGCCGGCATGAAGCCGGGATCGCTCAGCGCCGGGATGCCATCCCTGGGCGGCCCGCCCGACATGATTTCGGACCAGTCCTTGACGCTGGTCTTGTCAAAGTTCGTCTTGGGCCATTCGTTCTTCCAGAATTTCGGGCTGGCGGCGGCCATGCCGGCGCTCAGCAGCAGCACGGCGGCAAGAGCAACAAGACGGCGCATCGGCGGGGTCCTTTCCGGGTCGGGTCCACCCGTCATGATGCGCGCGACGGCGTCCCCGGGCCAGCCCGCCCCACGCGATCGTGAGCCGGCGTTATCCGGCCCCCTCCTCCTCCCCGGCCTTCCGGCGGTGATCGTCATAGGCGCGTTCCCATCGCCGCGCGTTCAGGATCTTGCGAAAGGCGTATTCCAGCACCCGGCGCGCGTCCCCGTCATAAGAGCGGCCATGACCGAGGATCAGCCGCCGCGGCCCCCAGCCGAGCAGGACCTCGATATCGTCGGCCAGCCTTGCCTTGTCCGCGGCCCTCAGCGACCAGCGATAGCGCGGGCGCATATGCGCGGCGTTGTCATCGGTGCCGGCAAACCAGATCAGCGGCCGCACCCAGGGCTTGTGATGGCGGGTCTCGTGCGCCTCGATCAGGTCGGTCAGAATGAGCGTGCGCGAGGGGCGGTGAAAGAACGCCGCCTCGCTGAGCTTCGGCCCGGCGCGCACCACGATCTGATCGAGTTGCCCGTCCCAGGCCGGTTCGGCCCCGTCGGGGCGCAGCGCTTCGGCGCCGTCGACATCCGCCTCCGGTGCCGCCCAGACGCGCGCATCGGGCCAGGCCGCGCGCCAGGCCGGCAGATGCGTGACATGGGCGGCATTGGGGGCCACCAGATGGGCCACCGGCCCCTCCGGCTCAAGCTCGCGGCGCAGGCTGTCGCCGAGCGCGGTGGGCGAATGCACCCACAGATCGCCACTCGCCAGCCGCACCACCGTGGCGCGCGTCGGATAGGGGATGCGGCGATGCAAAACGGGCGGCCCGTCGATCAGCCACAGCCCGTCCGCCACCGGTTTCAGCGTGCAAAGCGGCTCATACCCGGTGGCGGTCATGGCGCTACTCGGTCACCGTGACCCGCGTCATCACGTCGGGCCGGCCGAGCACGGCGCCGCCCCGCCCGCGTCCGCGCTTGATCGCATCAACCACCTCCATGCCGTCCGTGACCCGGCCGACCACGGTATATTGACCGTTCAGATGCGGCGCCGGGGCGAACATGATGAAGAACTGCGAATTGGCGCTGTCGGGGTCGCGCGCGCGCGCCATGCCGATCACCCCGCGCTCGAAGGGAATGTCGCTGAACTCCGCCTTGAGATCGGGCAGATCGCTGCCGCCCTGCCCGGCGCGGGCCATGTTGCCGCCCTCGAGCCGGCCGAATTCCACATCGCCCGTCTGCGCCATGAAGCCGTCGATGACGCGATGAAAGACCACCCCGTCATAAGCGCCCTCGCGCGCGAGCCGGATGATCCGTGCGACATGGTTCGGCGCGACATCATCGTAGAGAGCGACGGTGACGGTGCCGTTGGCCTCCCCCGCGACCTCGATCTTGAGGCCGGTCGCAAGGGCCGGGCTGGCCAACAGGGCGAACGCAAGGACAAGCTTATACATCAGCCGCCACCCGCACGCTGATCATCCGGTCGGGGGCCTGCGGCGGTTCGCCGCGGGTGATGGCATCGACATGCTCCATGCCTTCGATCACCCGCCCGTAGACGGTATATTGCCCGTTGAGGAAATGGTTGTCGCCAAAGTTGATGAAGAACTGCGAATTGGCGCTGTCGGGGTTCTGGCTGCGCGCCGCCCCGAGCGTGCCGCGGTCGTGAGGAACATCGCTGAACTCGGCGGCAAGGTCGGGCAGGTCGCTGCCCCCGGTTCCGGCCATGCGCGGGTTGTAATCCCTTTCCATGTTGGCGTGGCGCACGTCTCCGGTCTGCGCCATGAAGCCGTCGATCACCCGGTGAAAGGCGACATTGTCGTATTGGCCGGCGCGGGCCAGCTCCTTCATCCGGGCGCAATGGCCAGGGGCCACGTCGGGCATCAGTTCGATGACGACGGTGCCGTCCTTGAGTTCCATCACGATGGTGTTCTCGGGGTCCTTGATCTCGGCCATGCAGGCGCTCCTCTTCGCGGGTTGCATCCCGTTCCACTTAGGCCCCGCGAACCGGAATGCCAAGCCGGGAGCTTGACGAAACGCGCGCCTCCCGCCAAGAGACAGGGCAATGCCACGCGAGGAGATGCAAAGAATGAGCTGGAAAACCCTCGACGACCTCGATCTGGCCGGAAAGACCGTGCTGACACGGGTCGATATCAACGTCCCGGTCAAGGACGGCAAGGTGACCGATGCCACCCGCATCGAGCGCATCGTGCCGACCGTGCACGATATTCTCGCCAGGGGCGGCAAGCCGATGCTGATCGCCCATTTCGACCGCCCCAAGGGCAAGGTCGTCGACGCGATGTCGCTGCGTCAGGTGGTGCCGGCGCTGGCAGCGGCGCTGGGGCGCGAGGTGCTTCTCATCGAGACGCTGGAAGGCGCCGAGACGCTGACCGAGGAGGCGCGCGCCGCCGATGTCCTGCTGCTGGAGAATATCCGCTTTCACCCCGGAGAAGAAGCCAATGACCCCGATTTTGCGGCGCGGCTGGCCGCGCTCGGCGATGTCTATTGCAACGATGCCTTTTCGGCCTCGCACCGGGCGCATGCCTCGATCGAGGCGCTGGCGCGGCTGTTGCCCTCCTGCGCCGGGCGGCTGATGCAGGCCGAGCTGGAGGCGCTCGAAGCCGCGCTCGGCAATCCCGCCCGCCCGGTGATGGCGGTGGTCGGCGGGGCCAAGGTCTCGACCAAGCTCGACCTCTTGGGCAATCTGGTGCAAAAGGTCGACCGGCTGGCAATCGGCGGCGGGATGGCCAACACCTTTCTTGCCGCGCAGGGGCTCAAGGTCGGCAAATCGCTGTGCGAGCACGAACTCGCCGACACCGCGCGCGAGATCCTGTCGAAGGCCGGCGCCGCGGGCTGTGAAATCCTGTTGCCGGCCGATGTCGTCGTGGCGCGCGAATTCGCCGCCGGTGCCGCGCACGAGACGGTGCCCGCCCATGCCTGCCCGGAGGATGCAATGATCCTCGATGCCGGGGCGCAGAGCGTGGCCCGCCTCTGCGCCGCGCTCGACGCCTCGAAAACCCTGATCTGGAACGGCCCGCTCGGCGCTTTCGAGATCGCGCCTTTTGACGCCGCCACCAATGCCGCGGCGCGCCATGCCGCCGAGCGCACCCGCGCGGGCAAGCTCGTTTCGGTGGCCGGCGGCGGCGATACCGTGGCGGCGCTCAACAAGGCCGGCGTGGCGCAGGATTTCAGCTATGTCTCCACCGCCGGAGGGGCGTTTCTGGAATGGATGGAGGGCAAGGTGCTGCCCGGCGTCGCGGCGCTTGAAGGCGCTTGACGCGGCCGCCCGGGGGGCGCAGGCTGGCCCGATGACAGGCTGGACATTGATCACCGGCGCCTCCGAGGGGCTGGGGGCCGAGTTTGCCCGCATCGCCGCGCGCGAGAGGCGCAATCTGATCCTCACCGCGCGCTCCGAAGACAAGCTTGCCACGCTGGCCAGGGAGCTCGGCGCCAGCGCCGGGCAGATCGCCGTCATCCCCGCCGATCTCAGCCATGAGCAGGAGGTCGCGCGCCTCTGGGAGGAGGCCAGCCGGGGGCGGCGGATCGAGATTCTCGTCAACAATGCCGGGCTCGCCCGTCACGGGCGCTTCGACGGCGGCGAGGGCCGCGCGCGCGATCTTGACACCATCGCCGTCAACGTCACCGCTCTGACCCTGTTGATGAAACACGCCGTTGCCCACATGCAGGCGGCGGGCGGCGGGCGCATCCTCAATGTCGCCTCGACCGCCGCTTTCATGCCCGGCCCCAACAGGGCGATCTATCATGCGACCAAGGCCTATGTTCTGTCGTTGAGCGAGGCGGTGGCCGAGGAATTGCGCACCAGCGCGGTCAGCGTCACCGTGCTTTGCCCCGGGGCCACGCAGACCGCCTTTTTCGATGCTGCCGGCATGGAGGGTGTCAGGCTCCTGAAGCTGACGCGCCCGGCTGCGGCGCCGGCGGTGGCGCGCGCCGGATGGCAGGCGATGATGCGGGGCCGGCGCATCCTCGTGCCCGGGGTGATGAACCGCCTTTTTGCCTTTGCGCCACGTCTCGCCCCGCGCGGGCTCGTCACCAGGATCGCGGGCGCGGTGATGGGCAAGCCAGGCACCTGACCCCTGCCCCCCTGTGCGACAGGCTGCCCCCGGCGGCGGCGCACCCGTTAGCGCCACCAGCATTGCACCCCTCCGGGCGCTTTCGTAAAAGCGTGTCAGCGGGTTGGATCGGGGGAGTCACAGACATGTCGCAGGCCATCAAAAGCATGCAAAGAGAACGGATCGCCCGCGGCGCGGGCTTCATCGCGGCGCTCGATCAATCCGGCGGCTCGACACCCAAGGCGCTGCGGCTCTACGGGATCGACGCGGAGCGCTATGCGAGCGACTCGGAAATGTTCGACCTCATCCACGCGATGCGCAGCCGGATCGTCACCTCTCCCGCCTTCACCGGCGCGCGGATCATCGGCGCGATCCTTTTCGAGCAGACGATGGAGCGCGAGATCGACGGCCTGCCTGCGGCGCGCCACCTCTGGCAGGAGCGCGGCGTGGTCCCGTTCCTGAAGGTCGACAAGGGGCTGGCCGACGCCGCGGACGGGGTGCGGATGATGAAGCCGATCCCCGATCTTGCCGGCCTGCTGGCGCGGGCGCGCGAACACGGCATTTTCGGCACCAAGATGCGCTCGGTCATCGACGCCGCCGACCCCCGCGGCATCGACGAGGTCGTGGCGCAGCAATTCGCCGTCGCCGCCGGGATCATCGACGCCGGGCTGATACCGATCATCGAGCCCGAGGTGACGATCGACATCGCCGACAAGGCGCGCGCCGAGGACATGCTCCTTGAGGCGATCGCGCGCCGGCTCGATGCGCTCCCCGAGGGGCAGGAGGTTATGCTCAAATTGACACTTCCCGAGCGTGACAACCTTTATCGGGCGCTGATCGCGCATCCGCGGGTCTTGCGGGTGGTGGCGCTTTCAGGCGGTTTCAGCCGCGCAGAGGCCAATGCCCGGCTGGCGCGCAACGCCGGCATGGTGGCGAGCTTTTCGCGGGCGCTCACCGAAGGGCTGAGGGAGGATCTCGATGATGCTGCCTTCGCGCGGGCGCTGGAGGAGTCGATCGAGAGCATCCACGCGGCCTCGCTGGCCGGCGACTGAGCGCGGGGGGGCGCTGCCCCCGTCGAGAAAATTCGCGAATTTTCTCGACTCCCCCGGGATATTTGAGGCCAGAAGAAGCACGGGCAGGCCAGGGCGCAGCATTTGATCAAGTCTTGCCGGCAAGAACGACCAAGGGCTCTTGTACCGGCAGCCATTGAAAACGACTCCTGCGCAACAGCGGGGACAGTGAACGGTCAGGCTTCGCGGCCGTCTCACGACCATAAATGCTTTCAGATTGACAGAATTTGGCAATTCGCGGTATCATGACACGTTTAGACGCCGCCCTGCGGCGCCATGAATGAGATGAAGCTCTCGGCTTTCGTGTCATTCGCGGCTGGCGCGTATCGCGTGGCGGCTCACGCTTGGGGGGCTATCATGCGCATGAAACACCGTGGGATTTTCCATTCACTTTCAATCTGTTCAGCCGCGGCATTCTTTGCCGCGTCGCTGTCTTTGGCCGCGGCGGCCGGCGCCGCCGGGGTCGGGGAGGCGCCGGCGGGCGCGCCGAGGGCCGCAGGGCCGCGCGCCCCGCTCCCGGAGGCGGCAACCGGCCTCAAGGTGGTCTTTCGCAAATTCGGCAAGTTCAGCGTCTCCGTCGACGCCGCCGGCAGCAATAGTGCGAGCCACACCGTAACCGTCAAGAAGCCCTACGCCAACTCCACCGTCGTCAGGGCCTATCTGCTGGCCGCTTCATATGACTTTGGCAGCACGCCGGTGATCATCAAC
>Ga0114931_10005148_pt1 | contig 16188 bp, 14 predicted proteins | sample 2SBtaG_FD_89579 | JGI IMG/M metagenome (GOLD analysis project Ga0114931, IMG submission 89579) | Deep subsurface microbial communities from Kolumbo volcano to uncover new lineages of life (NeLLi) - 2SBTROV14_V59a metaG | ecosystem: Environmental > Aquatic > Marine > Volcanic | place: Kolumbo...
CCGGGACTGCTGTCGACCCAGTGTCGGATCGGACAGGCGATTATTTAACCACTTTTTATCGAGCAACCCGCTGACGAGGATCAGCTGTATAAAGACTCTGTTCAACCGGTCTTGTCAAGCAGCTCACGAGTTCCCTCTGCAGTATGAACACATACCCGGTTTCGGCCTGCCGCCTTGGCGGCGTACAGGGCTTTGTCTGCAAGCGATAATAGTTTGGTCAAATCCACTTGAGGGAAGTCAATGGTCGATGCAACACCAATACTGACTGTTACCGGCACATCGGAAGGCTTAAGTTTTTCTATGGCGGTTCGTAGATCCTCGGCGGCTGTTAATGCCTCCTCTGCATCGCACCGGGGCATGATGATTGAAAATTCCTCGCCACCAAAACGTACGACCATTGCCCCTTTGAAGCGTTGGTTAAGTAATTCTCCAATGGCAGACAGTACATGGTCACCGGTCAAATGGCCAAGATTGTCGTTGACCAGTTTAAAATGATCAATGTCCATGATCATGGCATGGATAGGATGATTGTATGAATCTGAAAAATATTCATCTGCATGATTGAGTAGATAACGTTTGCTACGTACTCCGGTCAGGCTGTCCGTTGTCGCCAGCCGGCTCATTTCCTCAGCCTGGTGTTTGAGGGCAACAAATTGTTTTTTGATAAGCAACATTGCCCGGATACGGGCAATAAAAATTTCTTCAAAAATAGGTTTGGTAACGAAGTCATTCGCGCCAGCATGGAAGACTTCTGTTTGCTTTTTGTGTTCGTCACTGACCGTAATAACGAGTACTGGCATTTCCTGCTGTGACAGATGAAAGCGGGTACGTATGGCATGCAAAAGGTCACCGCCAGTCAGTTTACCTTTAAGATAAAAGTCGGTAATAATAATGTCGAAACCGTCATCTTCATTGACCCAGCCGTTTTTAAGGCTGTCCAGTAATTCCAGTGCTTGCTCAGCAGTGGTAACGTGCACCACTTTCAAGCCATGCTTTTCCATGATTCGGGTAGTGATAGTTGCTGCTGTCATGCTGTCTTCGACATACAGGATCTTGCCGACCAATCCAGCATTCCGTTGAAGAAAGGATTTGACGAATTCAACCAGTGGTTTATAGCCCAGCGATTTATCGAAATAATCAGTGACACCCGCGTCGAAACCTTCACGCAACAATCGGTGATCAGCATCTCCGGAAACTACAATGACGGGTGTGTAATGATGGGATTCCGATTTTCTTATGTTGCGGCACAAGTCGAGGCCGTCCATGTCCGGCAACATAATCGAGGTTGTGATCAGATCAAATTTTTCCCAGTTTCCCAGCAGGGCAAGCGCTTCACTGGCAGACCCACATGTGGTGACCGATGCATTCACCATTTCAGCGCCAAAAATGCGGGAGATGATGGTGCGTGAGACCTCAGAACCGTCTACCACCATAATGCGGTTTTGCTTATCCATTTGATGTCATTAGTTTTTTTACAATGCAGCCGCTTATGTATTAGTTAAATAAGTATTTCGTGAAATACTAAAATACTAGCGAAAAAGGTATATACATTAAATATATACCTTATTTTGCAGGTTACTAATTAATTTGGTTCAATGGCACTTAAATGCCGACCAACGGCAAGCCAGGAACCTGTTAAACCAAGGCCGGCACCGGTGGCGAGCAGCAGGAAGGATGTCTGAATATCAAGGTGGGTCAGTTCAAAGCCACTTTCGTAAAGCGTTGCCAGGCGACTGACAGGTTCGCTCAATGCCCATAGCGACAGGCCGATGAGTATCCAGGCGATCAGGCCACCGGCCAGACCCAGCCAGATACCTGTATACAGAAATGGGCGGCGAATGAAGCTGTTTGTACCCCCGATGAGTTTAATTATCTCGATTTCATTGCGCTTGTTCTCTATGGCCAACCGGATAGTGTTGCCTACGATGAGTACTACCGACAGAGCCAGCAGGAAGGAGAGGATATAGATAGCGCGATAACCGATGTCCATAATACCGTATAAGCGTTTAATCCATTGCATATCCAGCTGTGCCAAATCAACTTGATTCAGCCCGCGCAATCGGCCCAGCATGGCCTCGATGGCTTCCGGTCGGTTGAAACTGTCGCTGGGGTAAAGCACCAGGACTGACGGTAACGGATTTTCATCAAGCGCTTCCATCGCTTCCCCAAAACCGGAATATTTACGGAACTGATCCAGAGCTTCATCCTTGTGAATGAAGGTCACGTCATTGATTTCTTTCCAGGTGCGTAATTTCTGTGCCAGTTTTCCGGCTTGCTCAGTGGTGACATTCTGTTTGAGAAACAGGGAAATTTGTGCCGTTGTGTTCCAGCCCCTGGTAACTTGTTGCACGTTTTGCAACGCAACATACAATCCCATAGGCAATGCCAGTGCAATGCCAATGACTGCCGCCGTCATCATGCTTGAGAACGGAGTGCGGACCAGTTCACCCAGCATATGAATGCATACCTGCAGGTTGCGTTGTAAATAGGTAGTTAGACCATTACCGCTTGGCGGGTAGGTGCTTGAACTGGCAGGTGTGATTTTGTTCATTGCAACAGTAGTATCAGTTTTAGTCAACAACACAGCCGTTGTGTAACCGGATAATCCGGTGGTTCATGCGTGAGATCAGATCAAGGTCATGACTGGCAATGAGTACGGTGACACCGACATGGTTGAATTGCTCGAACAAACGCATGATGTCCCGGGATAATTCCGGATCTAGATTTCCGGTAGGCTCATCTGCCAGCAGCAGAGGTGGCTTGTTAACAACCGCCCGCGCAATGCCTACACGTTGTTGTTCGCCGGTCGATAGCATGACAGGATATTTTTTTTCCATACCAAGCAGACCAACCTTATCCAGCGAAGACCTGACGCGCCGGCCAATATCCTGATGTTGGCAGCCGGCAATGACCAGAGGCAAAGCCACATTGTCAAATACTGTACGGTCGTGCAGTAATCGGTGGTCCTGAAAAATAATACCGATATTGCGCCGGAAAAAGGGGATCTGGCGCTTGCTTAATCTACCCAGATTTTGTCCGTTGACCAGAATCTGCCCGCTTGTTGAACGGATAATCAACGCGATCAATTTCAACAGTGAACTTTTACCGGCACCGGAATGGCCGGTCAGAAACGCCATTCCCGATTGTTCCAGCTGTACTGTGACATTGCTGAGTGCGTCCTTGTTGCCAGGATAGCGCTTGAAAACGTTATGAAACTGAATCATGAAGTTATAAGACAGCCTTCGTCATTATCATTTCCTCATTATGATAAATTCGTTTGCGTACTTCCACAATTGAATGTTACTACACAGCATGTAGAATCGCGTCTGGAACGTTGATTGAGAGCAACGCAGAACTACACCACCACCCGACAAGACACGCCGTTAATACGTCCCGGCAGGCTCTAGGGCCGCATGGACGCGGCCCTAGTGCCTGCCGGTCGGTGGTTGCGGCTCTCCCTGCTAGCCTCATTCATCCGAAGTGATCCGGAATTCAGAACTTCTATTCAGAAGCTACCTCAAAATTATTGAACTTGCGACCTATTGAGACGGGTTCTGGTCGAACAGGGCATCAGTAAAGCTATCAGCATCAAAAGCCTGAAGATCTTCAATAGCTTCACCAACGCCGATATAATAAATTGGTAGTCCGGTTTTCCTGGCAATGGCGAATATGATGCCGCCCCTGGCAGTGCCGTCAAGTTTGGTCAGGATAATGCCTGTTAGTCCAACAGCTTCATGAAACTGCTGAGCCTGGGTCAGTGCGTTCTGGCCAGTCCCGGCGTCAATGACCAGCATGGTTTCATGGGGGCCTTCCGGATCCAGTTTGGCAATAACACGTTTGATCTTTTTCAGTTCTTCCATCAGATTGGATTGAGTGTGCAACCTTCCAGCCGTGTCTGCGATCAGGACATCTATCTTGCGTGCCCGCGCAGCTTCCACGGCATCGTAGATCACCGAAGCGGGATCAGCGCCCTCGGCTTGTGAAATAACGTTAATGTCATTACGTCGTCCCCATTCGTTGATCTGTTCGACGGCCGCTGCACGAAAAGTATCGCCGGCGGCCAGCATGACGCTGTGTCCTTCTGTTTGATACCGTTTGGCCAGCTTCCCGATAGTTGTCGTTTTACCGACACCGTTGACGCCCACCACCAGAATAATGAACGGTTTTGCATCATTGCGTATAACCAGAGGACGATTACACGGTTCAAGAATTGCCCGCAAGTCGTCACGGAGTGCGGTGACCAGTTGTGTACCGTCCGTGAGTTCTTTTCTGGACAACCGACTGGTCAGGTCATCAATGATGGACCGGGTTGCCTCTATACCAACGTCAGCCAGAAGCAGGCGTGTTTCCAGTTCCTCAAGCAGTTCATCATCGATTGTTTTCCTGCCAGCAACGAGTGTTGCCAGCATATCGGCAAAACCGCCACGAGTTTTACCAAGTCTGGCCCTGAGTCGAGACAGTAATCCCGCTTTCGGGGTTTCATCGTCAGTTGATGCTTTTTTTCTGAAACCAAATACCATGTTACAGTGTCATATCCTGGTCGGGTTCGATACACATTATGATATATTTTACGCTATTCTGTATCGGGTTTCAGAATGAAACCTTCTGAATAATACTTAAGAGAGATTATATAGTATGCTTAAACGTTCACTGTTGATTATTCTGTTTGGTTTGAGCTTTATGCTGTCCGCCTGTGCCCAGGAGCAGGAAGGGACGCATGAGTTCATGCTGGATAATGGACTCAAACTTATCGTTAGACAGGACCATCGAGCGCCTGTTGTTGTATCGCAGGTATGGTACAAGATAGGTGGCAGTTACGAGCATATGGGAATAACGGGTGTTTCCCATATCCTTGAGCACATGATGTTCAAAGGCACAAAAAAACATGGTCCCGGGGAATTCTCGAAAATCATTTCAGCCAATGGTGGGCGGGAAAATGCGTTTACCGGCGAGGACTATACGGCCTATTTCCAGCATCTGGCCAAAGACCGCTTGCCCATCAGTTTTGAACTTGAAGCGGATCGTATGCGCAACCTGTTGCTAACTGAAGATGAATTTGTGAAAGAGAACAAGGTGGTCATGGAAGAAAGACGATTACGTACCGAAGACAAACCAAAATCGTTGACCTATGAACGCTTTAGTGCGCTTGCTTACCAGACCAGTCCTTACCGTAATCCGGTCATCGGCTGGATGAACGACCTTGAGAACATGAAAGTGACTGATCTTCAGCACTGGTATGAAAACTGGTATGCCCCTAACAATGCAACAGTGGTAGTTACAGGCGATGTGGAACCTGAAAAAGTGTTTGCATTGGCAAAAAAATATTTCGGCGGTCTCAAGCGTGTTGATACTGCGAAAGTCGCGCCACAGGTTGAGATTGAACAAAAAGGCGAGCAGAGGTCAGTGGTTCGCGTGCCTGCTGAACTATCCTACCTGATAATGGGATTCAAGGTGCCATCACTTGAAACATCCAAGGAAAAATGGGAGCCCTATGCACTGGAAATGCTGACCGGTATTCTTGATGGTGGTGCCAGTGCACGCTTTGCCAGGGATATGGTGCGTGGTTCCCAGATCGCAGCCAGTGCCGGAGCCAGTTACGACCTCTACGCGCGTTTGGGTACCTTGATGATTTTCGATGCCACACCCTCAAAAGGGCATGATGTTGCTGAAATGGAACAAGCGATACTGGCACAAATCAAACAGCTCAAGGAAGCACCTGTGGATGCCAGTGAATTAAGGCGCGTAAAGGCCCAGGTAGTTGCATCGAATGTTTATCAACGTGATTCCGTTTTTTATCAGGGAATGCAGATTGGGATGCTGGAAACAGTCGGCCTTGGCTGGGCAACCATGGATGACTATGTCGACCGTATCAAAGCAGTGACTGCGGAGCAAGTGATGCAAGTGGCAAAAAAATATCTTGTACGGGATCATATGACTGTCACGACACTTGACCCATTGCCAATGGATGCAAACACGCCAAAAAAAGCTTTCAGTGGAGGGCATCATGGTCACTGAGCATAACGCCGGGAACCAATTCGTCTTGAAAATGTTCGGGAATTTATCCGGAAAATCATCAGGAAAATCCTGTATGCGATCTTTTATAACATTCGTATTTCTGTTTGCAATTTCTGTCAGCAATGTGCAGGCAGGACTCAATATTCAGCACTGGCAGAGCAAAAGCAGCGCGCGCGTCTATTTTGTCGAAGCGAAAGAATTGCCGATGGTCGATATACGGGTAGTTTTTGATGCAGGCAGTGCTCGCGACAATGGCAAGGCAGGTGTAGCCAGATTAACAAACGGATTACTCAATGAAGGTGCTGGCAAGTTTGATGCGGATCAGATAGCCGAGCAATTTGAGAGTGTCGGCGCACGTTACCAGTCTTCCTCGCTCAATGACATGGCTGTTGTCAGCTTGCGTTCACTGGTCGATCCTGAATTATTGGCACCATCGCTTGATTTGTTTTCAACCATTGTGAGTAGCCCAACCTTTCCGGAGAAGGCGTTTGAACGTGAGCGTAACCGTATGTTGATTGGACTACAAAATCAGAAACAGTCACCATCAGCCATTGCCAAGAAAGCCTTTTATCGTGCTGTTTATGGTGATCATCCCTATGCATCACCACCAGAAGGGACTGAAGAATCAGTCTCACACTTAAAACGCGAGGATGTTATAGCTCATCACAAGAAATACTATGTTGCACGCAATGCAGTCGTTGCTATCGTTGGCGCCCTTGACCGCCGTCAGGCTGAAGCGATTGCCGAGCAAGTAACAAAAGGGCTACCTGAAGGAGAAAAGGCACCGGACATTGCAGAGCCATTGCGTTTAAAGGAAGCTAAAACGATTCGTATTTCATATCCTTCTGCGCAGACGCATATTCTTGTCGGGCAGCCAGGCATGCAACGCGGAGATCCTGATTATTTTGCGCTTTATGTTGGCAACCACGCCCTGGGTGGCAGCGGTCTGGCATCACGGCTGGTTGACGAAATCCGGGAAAAACGCGGACTGTCCTACAGTGCTTACAGTTATTTCCTGCCGATGCGTGCCAAAGGCCCTTTTATTATGGGATTACAGACAAAAAATGATCAGACTGATGAAGCATTGAAAGTCTTGCAAAACACATTACATGATTATGTTACCAAAGGTCCGACCGAGGAAGAACTCAAATCATCCAGGCAGAACATTACTGGTGGGTTTGCATTGCGCATCGACAGTAACAGAAAGATTGTTGAGTATATCGCCATGATTGGTTTTTACGGGCTGCCCATGGATTATCTGGATACTTTCAACAAGCATATTGAAGCAATCAACCACAACAAAATCAGCAAGGCTTTCAAGAAGTGTATTTTCCCAGATAAAATGGTGACCGTGATTGTTGGCGGCGATGCAACAAAAGCGCCAGACGCAGGCAATAACACTGACACTGCTAAGGATAAATCAGACAAATAACCCGCCATTTTTATTCTTTCTGTGTCGCCTTCGTCCAAGAGAAATCAACTTCGTATTATTGGCGGCAGGTGGCGCGGAAGAAAACTCACCTTTCCTGATACCGCTGATTTAAGACCAACCCCCGATCGTGTTCGGGAAACCCTGTTCAACTGGCTGCAACCCGTGATCGTTGGTGCACGCTGTCTTGATCTGTTCAGTGGCAGCGGGGCCCTTGGTTTTGAAGCGGCTTCTCGCGGTGCTGCTGATGTGATTATGGTTGATCAGGATCGAACGGTGACCAATTCGTTGACCCAACATGTCACGACATTACAGGCTACTGAAGTACATATCGCCTGTTCAAATGGCATAGATTACCTGAACGGAACACCGTCACCTTTCGATATTGTTTTTCTGGATCCGCCTTACCAGCAAGATAGTCTGGAAAGTTGTTGCCATCTTCTCGAAGACAAGGGCTGGCTATCAGCAAAGGCGCATGTGTATATTGAACACAGCAGTTCGACCTTATTACCCGGGTTGCCAGCGAATTGGCAAGTAAAACGCAGTAAAAAGGCAGGAAATGTCAGTTATCATCTGGTATTCAGGGGCTGAACAGCATTGCGGTTAATGGCAGGAAGCTGGACAATAGATGGGGATTGATAAGGTGAACTCATCGCAGGTACATGGTGTTTAAATGAATATCACAGCGGTTTATCCCGGAACATTTGATCCGATCACGAACGGCCACAGTGATCTGGTGGAGCGCGCCAGTCGTCTGTTTGATCGCGTTATCGTTGCCGTGTCACCAAACCCGGGTAAAGGAGCCGTGTTTTCACTGAACAAGCGCATTGAACTTGCGCATATCGTTCTGGGAAAGCTGGACAATGTCGAAATTTGCGGGTTTGATAATCTGTTGGTGGATTTTGCAGCATCAAAACAGGCCCGGGTAATATTACGAGGATTACGCGCTGTTTCAGATTTTGAGTATGAATTCCAGTTGGCAGGCATGAACCGCAAACTGGCGTCGGATCTGGAGACTATTTTTCTCAGTCCAGCCGATCAATACACCTACATTTCATCCAGTCTGGTCCGGGAAGTCGCATCATTAGGCGGAGATGTTTCGGCCTGTGTTCATCCGGAGGTAAAAGCTGCGCTTGAGGATGTACTTCGTTAATCGGGAAATGTAAGAAAAATGAAGGCTGCGTCTGACTTGACCTTACGCTAAAATACCAGTTTCAACTATATTTACCGGACCCTGACACTTATGGCTTTGATGATAACTGATGAATGCATCAATTGTGATGTATGTGAACCTGAATGTCCGAATGATGCTATTTCACAAGGGGAGGAAATATACATCATCGACCCGCTGTTATGCACTGAATGTGTCGGCCATTTTGAGACTTCCCAGTGTGTCGAAGTTTGCCCGGTCGACTGCATTCCTGTTAACCCGGAATGCATCGAGACCAAAGAGGCGTTGAGGGAAAAATATGAAGGATTGATGGCGCAGGGTTCTCAAGTTCAGGCCTGACGGCAAGCACATGCTCATATTACGATCGTATTTTATCTGTCTGTTGTTTGTCCTCTCGTTCAGTGCGATGGCGGAGCAAACACAGGCATTGCCACCGGTCGCCGCCATTGCCAGCGCACACCCATTGGCCACTGATGCCGGTCATGAAATTCTGGCCCGGGGAGGGAATGCCTTTGATGCGGCCATTGCGATTACTGCCACACTGGCAGTGGTTGAACCCTATAGCTCAGGTCTTGGTGGTGGTGGCTTCTGGTTGTTGCATCGTGATAAAGACAACAAGGACATCATGATCGATGGCCGCGAGCGCGCTCCCCTGGCCGCCAGTCGCGATATGTATCTGGATGTCAAAGGTAATGTGATCCCCGGGCGCTCAATCAACGGTTCACTGGCTGCGGGTATTCCCGGGGTCCCCGCCGCCATTGTTCATTTGGCAAAACATTATGGGCGCCTGCCCTTGAAGCAAAGTCTGGCACCGGCCATCAAAATTGCGCAGCAAGGGTTTGCAGTGGACAGCCATTACCAACGCTATGCAAGTATGCGACTTCAAACACTGCGCCAGTCCAGCGCCGCTGCGCGCGTGTTTCTGGACAAGGGCAACGTGCCAGGCATTGGCTTTATCATCAAGCAACCTGACCTCGCGCGCACGCTTGAATTGATCGCAAACAAAGGCCGTGCCGGTTTTTACAGCGGCAAACTGGCCGATACGCTTGTTAAGGGCGTACGCACCGCAGGCGGTATCTGGACGTCTGCAGATTTTGAAAAATACCGGGTTGTTGAACGGCAACCGATACGAAGCCGGTACCGGGGTATGGAAATAGTCTCAGTGTCACCCCCATCCTCCGGCGGCATTGCTATTGCCACAGTGTTGAATATTCTGTCGGGTTACGATCTTGCCCGGCATAACCGCGTTGAGCGGTCGCATCTGATCATAGAAGCCATGCGCCGGGCATATCGTGACCGGGCTGAATTTCTGGGTGATTCGGATTATGTGCGCGTGCCCGTACAGAAATTAACGAGCATTGTACATGCGTCGCATTTACGATCTTCCATCAAAACAGACAAGGCAACCGCCAGTGACAGTTTGCCGCCGGCAGTGGCGCCTGATAACAAGGGCCGTGATACGACCCATTTCTCGATACTTGATCGAAAGGGTAACCGGGTGGCGGCGACCCTGAGTATAAATTACTTGTTCGGTTCAGGCTTCATGGTGCCGGGGACTGGCGTTGTGCTTAATGACGAAATGGACGATTTTTCAGCCAAACCCGGAACGCCGAATGTCTATGGTCTGGTCGGCGCTGAAGCCAATGCCATTGCACCGGGCAAGCGGCCTTTGTCCAGTATGTCGCCTACCTTTCTTGTCACCAACGACCGGGTCGCCATTCTGGGGACGCCGGGTGGCAGCCGCATTATCAGTATGGTGCTACTGGCAGCGCTGGATTTTATCAATGGCGGCAGCGCCGATTCCATGGTCAACATTCCACGGTTTCATCATCAGTATTTACCGGACGTGGTTCAGTTTGAAAAAAAGGCATTCACTGAAAAAGAGATCGAGGCGCTGCAAAGAAAAGGCCATAAGACCCGGATGCAGGCAGGCACCTATGGCAACATGCAGGTGGTCGTATGGGACCGTAAACATAACCAGCTTGATGCGGCCAGTGATCCAAGAGGCATTGGCAAGGCTGTCGTTAAGTAGAAATGTTCTTATATAGTCCGTTAACCTGAGCCACTAGCAGCCGACTGAGTGCCTTTCACCTCTACCAGTTTATTGCGGCCAAGACGTTTGGCCTGGTACATGGCAGCGTCGGCCTTGCTCAACAAGGTTTCCATATCAACAGAATCATCGAGTTTCCATTGCAAGAGTCCAATGCTGACGGTGATGTGGACTTCATCGTCATGCCACTTGAAGTGCATGTGTTCAATAGTTGAAAGAATGTCCTGGGCACGGCTGAGACCAACTTTCGGGTCACATCGCATTCGCACGACAAATTCATCGCCACCATAACGGGCTGCCAGATCATCCGGGCGCATGGCATTTTTAAGCAGGTCAGCGACTTTCATAAGCACTGAATCACCAGCAGCATGGCCATACTTATCGTTGATGTCTTTGAAATTATCGACATCAATGAGCATGATACACAAATGACCAGTTTCGGAAACGCGCCGGTCAATTGTTTCTGCAAGCATATTTTCAAAGTGGCGCCTGTTGGCCAGCTCTGTTAAATGATCCTGTTGCGATAACTGTTCGAGTCGGGCATTGGCTTCACGCAACTGTTGAGTCGCTTCGTGGACGCGCGCCTGCATTGACATATTCAGCTCATTCACGACCAGCTTTGACTTTTGTAAACCTGACACCATATTACGCAAGGCAGCACCGAGCTGTCTTATTTCACGAGGTGCATTTTTTGAGGTTTCCGGTAATTCACCTTCAAAGTCATCATGTGAGAACCGCTCTGCGGCGCTGGCTAGTTGATTAATTGGACCTGTAATACCACGGATTAACGGGATAACCAGCAATAGCGCAACCATTAATCCTGCTATTCCCCAGAGCATATGAGAATAAAGTAATGCATAGACCTGTTCGTCTATTTCCGATTTGGGTTGTGGCACCATTACACCCCAACCAATATCAGGCACACTGGCATAACCAGCCACCATTTGTTCCTCGGTAGCCGGGGAATAGAATTCAGTAACACCTGTTTTTCCCGCCATCATCGCCTGTACAACAGGCAAGCCGGACAGATCGTGCATATCTTCCATCCATTGCGGATTGGGATGGGCGATCACATGACCTGTTTGATCAACGATGGCTGAATGTCCGCCCTTGCCAAAACGAATGTTGTTGCGAAGTTTATCAATCAATTCAATTCGCAACTCACCCAGCAGAACTGCGATAAGCTTGCCTTGTTTGTCCTTGATAGGTTGTGACTGGATGAGGGTCGGATTCCTGTTGACCGGGCTGGGTTTGATTTTTGACAATGCCGGTTGCCCGGTTTTACGTGTCGTCAGGTAACAGGCCTCATGGGCAAACACGTCCCTGGCATTCGGCTTAATGTCATCCGCATGCACTATGACACGAGTGACGCCATCTGTGCCGACGAGCGCCAGCGAGCGAAATCCTTTTATACGATGCAAGGTGTTTATAAGCGACGTCCGGTATTGTTCATCAGTAGCGTTGTTAAACGACTGCTCCCTGATTGTATCCGCAGTGGCACCAAGAAAATTTTTATGGTCATTGATGTAAATGGCAATCGGCGCCGCCAGGTTCTCTGCCAACAGGCGGTGTTTTTCATTGATTTCACGCCAGGCATTCTCCCAGGCAGCCTGGTAGAGTGTGTAGCCGAAAAAAGCCATCGGCAACAGCGCGATGAGTATGAAACAGAGGATCAGCAAGCGGGAAACAGGTTGTGACAACAATCTTTTGTGTGCTGAAGAGATACGTTTATCAAACAACATGGGATATTAAAGCAAACATACGACGATACTCCACCTCATCGTCCTTTTGAGATAACTGGTTATAAATGACTATTATTTTTAATTTTCATCTTTCTGTACCGGTCTGGCAGAAATCGCCTGTGAAAGTGATTCTTAATTGATCATGAGATACTTCTTATGGAAGCATCACCAGACAGGTCAATTAATAATAGCAGATATTATTAATATAATTGATTGATGACGAGTAGATTTCCGTCATGATTTATCTGTTGTGAAATACTCAAGGATTGAAAAGGCTTACATAATTTACTTAATGTTAACTTAAGATATCAGTTGCCAACTGATAGCAGGAGCCGCAGTATTTGATAGTTACTTCGCATAGTAATCGCGCAAGTAATTTCTGTAAAATGCCGGAAAATTGACGGAGCGGGGTAATGCTTAATAATTGCTAATTTGCTGGCTGACAATTTTGGCAATAAAAAGTGGAACGCTGCTGCTGGGTGGTTTTTATTATCGAGGCACCACAGCTCATACATGCATGACCTTCGCGATCATAAACTCTGAGGCTCAGTTTAAAATAACCGGGGCGCCCGTCACTGTTCTTGAAGTCACGCAAGGTGGTTCCGCCTTGCTTGATGGCCTCATTGAGCACTTGCTCAATGGCGTCGGATAATCGATGGCATTGATCCATCGTTATGTCTCTGGCGATCATCATCGGGTTGATGCCCGCCCGAAACAGGGCCTCGCAGGCATAGATATTCCCGACACCGGCGATTACGCGGCTGTTCATAATGAAGTGTTTGATAGCCGTTTTACGTTTACGGGATTGTTCAAAAAAATAATCGCCATCAATCTCATCACCCAAAGGTTCAGGGCCGATATTTTTCAACAAATAGTGTTTATAGGGATCACTTCGTGTCCATAGTATGGCACCAAATCGTCTGGGATCTCTCAAACGCAAACATTTACCATCGCAAAATATGATATCAACGTGATCGTGCTTCTGTGGTGGAGTATCAGCCGGGACAATACGTAAACTGCCGGACATACCAAGATGTAAAATGACCGTTCCTGGCGAAGTGTAAAGTAACAAATACTTTGCCCGGCGCATAACCGTGTTGATCACCTTTCCGCGCAGCTCTTTTTTTAGTCTTGGTTGCACTGGCCAGCGCAGTTTTGCATTGCGCACGATCACATTCTTGACCGTTTGTCCCTGGACGTGAGGGACAATACCGCGCCGGGTGATTTCAACTTCAGGAAGTTCAGGCATGGGTTGTGCCCTGATAGTGTGTCAGTTCCGGACAACTGATCGTGGGGTGTAAAAAGACGTGACTATTTTTGCCCGGGGTTTTCTCCCGCGCCGGATTGAATATTGCCAGAGGTGTCTTTTTGCTGATCATCGCTGATAGTTAACAAAGTCTGTTTGCTGTTCGGAGGCATTTGATAGGCCATACTAATATCTTTACGTACAAGATAAAGTGTAGCCTCTTTTTCCATGATAGCGAGGTCAATCACCTTGCCCGATGCGAGTTTTATCCGGATTTTGCCCCTGGTTTTTGCATTCGTTGATGCTGCAACATGGCGTTTGACATTGAGTGCCTGTGCGTGTTGCCAGCGGGAAATAAAATTTTCAAGTTTGCCGACTGACGCTTCCGGGTTTCTAGTGTGAGAATGCCATTGTCCGCTTTCTGATCTGGCGAGGCTGATCCCCGGTAGCTTGATACTTGTGATCGGGTCTGCGGTGGGCAGCAATAATGGACTTATATAACCTGACATGTCGGTTATCAAATGGTAATAGAAAATATCCGTGATCAGATGGACAGTGTCAGCAATACGCACATAACGTCGATGATTGACCGGATCAGTATTGCCGAAGGCGATAGTGATGTCATCAAGATGCAGTTGTACCCGTGGAGCATCCAGTTTATAAGCACTCAAGTCACGGCCACTTGTACTGAATTGTGCATAGCTGGTCGTTGTTGCAATATTCAGCAAGGAGTCGATACGTTGTTCATTGGCCTGTACGTTGATGGGTGCTGTGATCTGCCAGTGCGCGCCTTCCTTTGCAAGTTCAATGGTATTGCCGTCGCGTTGGTCAATTTTAATATGAGAGAATTGAGTTTTATTGAAGTTGGTCAGTTTCTTGACAGGCGCCTGATCGAGGCCGGGTTCGTAGAAGACAAGCAGGCTTAATAATATAGCAATCCCTGCCAGTCCAAGATTAAGCAGTGTGCGTGACTTCATGTTACCGGTTTCGCCGCCGCCACCAGATAAACATGCCTAATCCAAACAATCCCGCCGGTAAAACAAACAGAAAACTAAAACCGATAATTGCACCGCTAACATCAGACAGTTCAAGTTTTGTGTCGATTGCGGTTTTAGCGGGAATAGCGATAAAGCTGTCATCATGGCTTAGCCAGTTAACGATATTCAAACCAAGGTCGAGATTCCCTGCATTACCAAGAAATGCATTCGACAGGAAATCACCATCACCTACGACGACAATGCGTTGTTGCCTGGATAGTTGGTCATCATCATCGGTATTTTTGGTTTCTGTTTCATCGGGCACGTCGGTATCTGATAACTCCCGGGTGAGTGCAACGCCAATATTCAAAGGGCCCTGAATATCGGTATCGGGATCCATTTTAATTGTGCCTGCCAGCTTGCCAGTCTCGGACCAGCTACTGGCATGCGAAAGCAGAAAAGCTTCTCCCTTCCAGTCCTTGGGCAATTGCAAATCAATCCCGGCAGCTTGCGGGAACAGAGTAACCACATTGAATGCGCGCGTTACAGGATGTGAAGGATAATCTCCGACGATCGCAAACCGGGGATCACTGATGCCAAAACGTTTGGCGTTAACATCAACGATGGTTCCCGGGTGAAACTCAATGCCCAGGTGTTCAGCAATGGGTTCTAACCCGTGCAGGGAACCGGGATCGTGCATCCACAGAAGATTGCCACCCTTGTCGAGGTATTCATTGATAATATGTACTTCTCCGGGCAGAAGATTGACCGCCGGACTGGCGATAACCAGCACGGTGGTGTTGTCGGTTATCACCGGTGATGTGCCCAGGTTCAGGGTCTGGATTTTGAAGCCTTTGTTCTCCAGTTGTTGACTCCATAAATTCAGATCGTGATTGGCGCTGCCTTTTGAGCTACGTTCGCCATGGCCCTCAAGAAAAACGATCCAGTGCTGTTCGGCACGTATGACGCGATAAATAGCATTAGTCAGGTTCTGCTCAGTAGGCGCTTGCACGCTTTCACGTTTGTTCTTGTAGCGGACGATTAGCTCAACTGGTGCCGTTACTCCCAGTTCACGTACCTGTTGCGGGTCAACATCCGGATTGATAAAGGTCAGACGGATATCCTGTTTGTAGCGTTGGTAACGCCCGATGAGATCTGTTATGTATTTATTGACTTCACTTGAGTTGGCCCCACCACTGACAACGGCGGTGATGGTGACAGGGCCTTCAATAGTGTCGAGCAGTTTGACACTGGCTTCAGACAGGGAGTTACGGCCACTGGCTGTCCAGTCAGATACAAATGTATATCGAGTGCTTAACCAGGCCAGCATACCCATCACTGCCAGAAACAGTATAAAGAAGCCGATGTTCTGCAGGCGAATCTGTAAACGTGATCTGGGTGAGACTTTCATTTTCTTCCTGATCTAGTGCTGTAGCCGGTAGGCATCCATTCTGCGAATGGTCAGTACAAGAAACGTTATGATTAATAATAAAAAGTAGGCAATATCGTAACTGCTGAAAACGCCCTGCAAAAGAGAGACGAAGTGACCATGCAATGA
>Ga0114931_10005149_pt1 | contig 16186 bp, 17 predicted proteins | sample 2SBtaG_FD_89579 | JGI IMG/M metagenome (GOLD analysis project Ga0114931, IMG submission 89579) | Deep subsurface microbial communities from Kolumbo volcano to uncover new lineages of life (NeLLi) - 2SBTROV14_V59a metaG | ecosystem: Environmental > Aquatic > Marine > Volcanic | place: Kolumbo...
ACCCCAGAATACCTTCTGAGAGAGATTTGTATCTGTCAAACCGTAGACAAACTGATGGATTAGGTACCAACCAAAACCAATGATCATCAAAGCTGCAAGGATTGACATAACTGCAATCTCTTTTACAGAAGTCGTCAGAAAAGTTCTCTCAATTATTCCTCTTCTTCTAAGAACTTCTTCTTCACTCATGGGGTTTCCATCCTTAATATAGAGAGAATGGTCAATAGCTTCTTGGTTAATTATAAATTTTGTACTCATAACTATCACTTCTTCAGTGCGGGGAGATAGAAGACCCTAGGTTTAGTGCCCTCATTTTCCTTCCATCTCATACCACTTCTCTTTGCGATCGTTTCATCTACGAGAAGTGTTTCTCCGAAATTATTTGTTACTGCATTCTCGAGAAGGTTTCCAAAGTAAATTGCCCCCTTGTGACAAGCTGCCACACAGTGTGGAAGTTTTCCAATAAATTGGTTACCACAGAACTCACATTTGGAGATCACACCTTTCTGCTTGTTGAGTGCAAATGGCATTTCCTGTTCAAAAGCCTCCTTGAAACCAGGTAATTCAGAACTAGGATTTTCTTCCCAGTGAAAGAATCTGACTTCGTACGGACATCCAGCCATACAAAGTCTGCAACCAATGCATCTTTCCTGTTCGATTAATGTCATCCTATCTCCAGACCTCTGCCATGCGGCAGCAACAGGGCAGACATGAACGCATGGAGGATCTATACACTGCTGGCAGGGTCTTGGGAAGAAATAGGGTTCTGACCAGCTATTTTCCTGCACCTTAAATACTTTGATGTACTCATGAACCATCTGTGCATCTTCGATTTTCCCACCAGGACCATAACCGCTGACGGGGAGGTAGTGACCTTTTTGGCATGCAGCCGTGCACCTAGGGATGTCAAGATCGACACAACCATCACACTTACTCAAATCAATGATCATTCCCCACATTGCATTGGGGATGTACCACTGGTGGTATCTTCTTTCCATATCATGATTGGCATCTCTCTCAAATGCAGGTGGATGCCTATCCATAGTTAGGAAGCTTGTTAAACCCTCTGATGCAACAACAGTAGCGATAAAAGCTCCTGCCTTGAGGGCATGTCTCTTACTCATTATAGGTCTCATATTTCGTCCTCCTCTCTTTCAATACCTTTTCCAAGTTGGGCGATTCTCACCCAATTGACCACTGCCTTCACGTACTCCCAAGTTAGCATGAAAACTACAAAAAGAAGCAGGAAAAGCATTATAACTCCCGCAAGCCTGCCAGAGTTGTTGAACATATTAGGGTTGAAGACAAATTGCTTGTACTCAGGAGGATTGAGTATTCTGTCTTCGTAGAATTGCGTAATATTTTTTCCACTGACGGAAATTGTGGACATCGAACTCATTGAATAGGAATTTGCAATGGACGGTTTGTGAATAGCAACAAGTTGTACTGTTGCACCCACAAGTGTCCCAAGGTCAATATTGGTAAGAGTTGCAACTCCATCGGCACCAGTAATGGCACTACCGAGTTCTCTCAATCCAAATGATGTCTGAACTGCAAATGTCACATCAATACCAGCAGCAACAACTGAATTAACCATAGCAGTTGAGGAGATATTGACAAGATTGGTACCGACCATTGTAGGAGCACTCAGCTCAACTGCAGTGGGAGCAGGAGTACTCTCTGGAAGAATTTGTACTTTAAGGTTTCTTGGGGAGTGGTAGGTGTGGTAGTTCATCTCATTGACTTCTTTCACCTTATCGGCCGCTAGGAAGAAACTGTAAGTTCCATTGATTGCCCAAGCAGCATCTTTTGAATCGGTGCTATTCAATGGGAAGGAAAATTCAATAGTCGTCACTCCATTTGCCTCAGTACCCGCAGATTGGTTAATATCACCAGTTGGATGAAGTGCCGAATCTACTGAAGGGAAAGTATTTGATGATTTCGGACCAAATGCATCTTTGATAGTGAGGACATTTCCAGACGTGACACTACCGAAGACCATTGGTGCATCAAGCATCCCATTTGATCCTTGACCGAATCCAACCCATCCCTCAACTGATGCAACAATACCAACATAGAGCATGCCATTTGAATGTGCCCAAGAAAGATTCGCAAAATTAATTCCATCTACTGAATATACTGGGAAACCATCTGGATATTCTCCAGGGGTAACCGTTCCATCAATATTGATGGCAGTACTGTTTGAGTATAGATAGTAAAGAGGATCTCCCGTGAGTGAAAGGGTAGAAGTTCCACTTACCGCGGTGAATAGCCCTGATAGACTAGCCAAAGTAAGGAAACTTACTATTAGAATTCCTTTGTAGAGTTTCATTTTATGTCTCCTTTTGTTTTCTACTCTTCGAGGAGTCCGCGGTTAGGAAATTGTCACGGACTCTTGAACTTAGGTAACTGTTGAGAAAGAGCCTTTAAATGAAGCGGTCGGGTATTGTCAAATGATAATCTACTTCCAATAAACTTGCAATTGTCCACAGTGGAAGTAAATACAAAAATCACACTTTTGAGATTGGAGATTGAGAATATTGGCTTACTTTTTGTTCCGTTTGATGCTAATTTCAGCGCTGCCATCGGGATATACCTTGATATTATCGATATCTGATTCATCACCCTTCTCTAAAATACTGTGCAAAAGTTCAGTAATATACCATTGACTCTGTTTTGACCCAGAATAGGTCTTACTCCAGATATTGTAAATTCCAGGAACATCTCCCGATTGACGAAGTCCAGCAATGATAAGTTCCACATCCTTCTCCTCACCCTCAGCAAGTTCAGCGATATCTTTAAGTGAAACCTTGACCCAGGGAGGAGTGGATTGCAGAATTCTTTCAACAGTTTTCATTAGCCGGAATCGACCAAGAGTATCATTCTCCAATGCAGGGGTATCTTTCTCAAATATTCCATCAACCCTAGATTTAATCTGTTCTCTTTTTTTGTCGAGAACGTCTGAATTTCGTTTTTCGAGGATTTGTCTCGCTCGGTCTCGAGCTTTTTCAAGTTCAGATTGGTACTCACCTGTCGATTCAATATCGGGCTTGTCACCTTGCTTAATTTTCTCTAGGGTATAGTTCTTGAGAATTTTCTTATATAGAAGTGGGAGTTCTATGCTGTAAGTGCTGCCAACCTGATACTCAAGCATGAGGTAAAGAACTGAGATTGTGCTCAAGCTAATGAGAGCAACAATTGAACTGACTGCATATCCGAGTAGTGGTACGTTTATTATCTCTTGTCCTGCAATATTATTAGATGTATTTAATGATGAGCTGGCTGCATACAATGCCAGAAGGTGAAGAATGGAAAAGAGGGAACTACTTCTGGAGTTAATAATAAAGACCAAGAGCCCATTTGAGGGAATAACAGAAATAGAATATGGAGTGATATACCTGCGAAGTTGGATTGACTCATCCATCGAAAAATCATCCTCAATAATATTTCCATGAAATGCACGGCTCAGTCTTTTCATTACTTCGCGGTCGACCTTGGGAGTTTCGATTGGATCACTCCTCCACTCCAAGGGAATTGTAGGATATGTGTAGTATATGTAAATCCCTTGAACCATCAGGACAAAGAGCAGGAACTCACTGAATCCAAGGAGGGAAAAGGTTAGGTAGCTTAAGTAGATCAGAGTGACAGCAAGGAAAGAGAGGAGAAAATTCCGAAGGACATTCCCTGTGGGTTTTCTTCGTGCCAGAAAGCTCCTGATTAATGGAAAAAGAAGGATATAGAGATTCAGCAGTATGTTCCAGAAGAAAAATCGGGGATCAATCATCTTGGTACCTCCTATTTGGGCCTAACATTCGTTCTGTTTCTATCTTCAGCCCCCAGTAGATAACGCCTTCGATAACAATCAACATAGGGACAGAGAGGATAACCATGCTCACAAGTGTGGGGTCGGGCGTGACTACGGCCGCGATCAGGAATACACCAAAAATTAATTCTTTTCTTCGTTTTGTCAGTTCCTCAGCAGGAAGGACATCTAGCTGAATTAGTGCAAGCAGCACCATAGGGCTGGCATAAAGGACACCTGCACCAAGCGTCCCCCATAGAAGGAGATTAAGAACAGGTTCAATCCCGAACCACACTTCTAAGGAGTCAGATCCGATGATAGTTCCAGAAGCAGCAAGTATCCGGAGAGTAACTGGCATGATAACTGTGTAAGAAAGAGTAGAACCAATAACAAAGAGGATTGCAGAGACCCCCGTGACCTTTGTCAGGATGTCATACTCCTTGCGAGTAAGACCATCCCTCACATAATCTAAGAGTCCCCTAACAGTTACTGGAATCGAGAGAACAATCGCAATGAAGAATGCTAGATCTAGATAGAGGGAAATAGGCGCAAGTGGAGAACCAATATACAGCCTTACCTCTCCTGCATTTGAAGGTGTTCCTTCCACTAGAGCTTGTTTTGCAAAATTGATAATCCCACTTAGAATCTGGAGAACCATGGGTTCATACGGATCAAGAGCAAGATTGCCATTCCTGAGACCAGGGATTATCATCACAATAAGCGTAAGCACACCAACCGTCCGTGCAATCTTCCTAAGTACGATCCAGAGATCCTGAACATGAACAAGAACATCTTTCATTTCTGGATCAGTGTAATACTTGCTAAGTGTTGGAGTAGTTCCACCTTGATGAGCTTCCTTCTTTGTTTCTGCTAAAAATTCCTTCGCAAAGGGAGGTAGTTCTTCCTCCGTTTTTGTCTTAAGGAGTTCTTCGGTCATAGCTTGAGCATTAGCCCGGCCAGTGACCATCCATTTAGGGCTGAAATCCTCGGGAGCTTTTACGATTGAGAACACCCTCTAGTCTGCGTTCAACAGATCTTGTGAAATTGCTTCAATGCTTCGATGAGCAGTAGGAATGCCCTTCGCTTTTGCAGCTTCTATGATCTGAATTTCCTCGGGAGTTAATGCAGGATCATACCCCCCTGCGGTGGGAATTGTCCCTTCAGACAGGGAGGACTTTACATCCTGAAGTCCTTTTTTATATGATGCCTGTGCTTTTCCGAGAGCTTGTGCAAATTCGGGAATACGCTGTGGTCCAAAGAGAATCAAAGCGATGATCGCTAGTAACCCGACTTCTTGCCATCCAACCATATTAATACCTCTTGATTCTGAGTACAAGAATGATTTAAAAAGGATTGCCATATTGGTGGAGGGAGATAAAAATCAGGAATTTCGTTGAGTCTCCAAATCAATAGATAATTGGTGAAATGACACATAAGAAAAAGAGAATTTTTTTTTGATTTGTTGCAATAATTTGTTCACTAAATGCTTCAAAATTGAAGGAGACGTCAGAAGCATTATTGTGATAATCTAATCAATTGTGGATATTTGGAGGCAAAAATTCCGACATATCTAACGAAGAACATGTTTTTTAAGGTAAAAGACCATATGTGTATAGGTGGTACCTTGAACAAGCGCGTTTTCAAAGTACTCGCACTAGGGAGTTCTGCATCTCTAAAATCGCGACTAAGAGAGAAGCACTTCCAGTCATCTTTGAGTGATTTTCATGCTTTAATTTTAGGTACCGGTATCTCAATTGCAAAAGTGAGAATTGAAGAGACAATGATCATTCTTCAGATATGGGATATCTCTTCACACCATCGATATTTCACCATAAGAGATCGACTTCAAAGAGGGTCTTTTGGTGCATTCTTCATCTTTGATCTTAACAATCCAAGCTCTCTTGAATCACTTCCTTTCTGGGTAGAGAGCTATTTTCAGAACAATATGCACCACAGTGGACTTGTGCTTGTAGGGATTAGTGAGAGCGGAAGGAGACAAGAGAGTGTCTCGGTAGAGCAAGCACAATCCTATGCCGAGTTTCTCGCAGGATGCATTGGGAATGTAGTTCCGTATATTGAGGTCAATCTCAGTGGGGAGCGGCAGCCTGATTTGATTGAATGTATGGCGAAGGCAATAACAGAACCTCTTGACAAAGTAGCTGAAGAGCATCCACAGAATTATATGCTCGCACTCTCGAAGATGCAAGAGCCCACGCTTGATATCCTCAAGAATCACCACTTGATAATTGAGAATAAATCTATCAGAGTTTTTGCCAATTCAAATGACACACTGATTCTCTCTCTAGTCACCAAAAATCAAAGTCCAGAGATAGTCTACAGGGCAATTGACAAAGTAACGAATCTGGATATCCTCACGAGTATGCGTCTGATGCTTGATTCTAAGTTCCAGCCAAAAGTTCTAGAACGTATCCGGAAGTTGAGATCAATGCGTAAGATGGGATTATAACGACTAATCAATCCAAACATTTTAAGATAATAAATAGATATGCAAGATTAATGAGCTTGGAAAAAAAACTTATGACCATTCCTTCAATTGCGGTAGGTCTAATTGCAGGGATAATTACCCTGATCACTGGGTTGACTGCAGGTCTTCTTGCACAAAGCCCAGTTGATGGAACAACTTATATTAATAGGATCAACCCTTTGAATTCAGCTTGGCATTCAGATGTACTTCCTCCAGGTGTAGCAAGAATGAATAATGCACTCCCAATCTGGCTCGGAGTTTCAATAGTCATACTACTTGTATTAGTCTTCACTTTTGTCTATATGGTTCTTTTTGAAGGATGGAAGGAAAGGAAGAACTTCGAAGATAGTGGCATGACATTTGCAGAATATAACTACAGATCGTAGATTGATACCGCACAGTCAATTATTATCTTTTTCACCAATTCAATCTTCTGACCAAATATTTCTACAACTTCATCGTGTGATACATTACTCTGCATTCCTGCACCAAAATTTGTTACGACTGCGATAGTTGCATACTTAATTCCCAGCTCTCTTGCTAGAAATACCTCTGGAGCAGAGGTCATGCCAAGGATGTCACCACCTAGTTGACGAGCCATTTTAACCTCGGCAGAGGTCTCATATCGTGGACCATTTGCGGCAGCTAGAACTCCTTTATTGTGGTATGGAATACTCCTTCTTTCAAGGGTCTTCATGAGGAGGTCACGAGTTTCTTCGTGGAACGGGAAAGTTACATCAGTGTGCTTAACTTTCTTGAATTCTTCTGGGACGTCACCTGCTTGCGCACCTTCGTAAAATGTCTGATCCCTACCAGAAGTGAAGTCAAGGATATTATCTGGGATCACAAAATCACCGGGTTTCATGGATTCCCTACACGAACCAACAGCATTGGTAGCAAGAATATGTGTAACGCCAAGTTTCTTGAGAGCGTATATATTGGCTCTGTAATTGATCAAATGAGGAGGTACGGTATGACCTTTTCCATGTCTAGCGAGGAAGTAGATACTAGTTTCTCTCTTCTGTTGGAGAACAACATCACCACTTTGTCCCCAAGGAGTGTCAACTCTCCCAATATATTCGCCTTCAATTCCGTAGAATCCAGATCCTCCGATGATTCCAACATTGCTCATAAAAATTATCATTTGCAGGGAGTTACAAATGTTGTGTTGGATTGATCAAAGAATGACTCGTGAATAGTTCTCAGAACGAGGATTTAAGGAGCACGAATAGGTTTAGGATTCGTGACAGAGAGGAAACTTGTCAGATCAAAATACATAGTTCATGATCTTGCCAATTCAAGAGATACACCTCCAAAGGTAATAGAAAATGGAGGAGTGGTCATCGAGGATGGATGGATCACAGAAGTTGGAAAGGATTTCTCCAACTCTGACTTCGACACGGTCGAAGACCTAGGGAATCAGGTTGTCCTCCCAGGGCTTGTAAATACCCACTCACATGCAGGGATGACTTTATTCAGGGGATATGCAGATGATCTCACACTCTACGATTTGTTGAGTAATTACATCTGGCCCATTGAAGCAATTACTACTGCAGAAGATGTCAGAATAGGTGCAAAATTGGCAGCTATCGAGGCTTTGATGTCTGGAACAACTACATTCAATTCGATGTATTGGAATGCAAGAGAAGAGGCTCAGAGTTTTAAGGAGATTGGGGTACGTTTACTCTGTGGTCCGGGTATTTTGACGGGTATAGCGGAGCTTGATATCGGTGAAGCATCTAATCTGATCTCAGAGCTTCATGGTAAAGAAGATGATATGACTCGGATCTCTATGAATCCGCATGCACCATATACGGTAAGTTCGGAGGATTACCAGAAGATCACGGAATTTGTGAAGGATCAGAACCAGAAGAATCCAGATTCACCAGATATTGCCGTGCATACTCATCTTCATGAGGTCAAAGATGAAATGACCCAGATCAAGAATTTCGCTGCGAGGGAGGGGTTCAGTATTCCTGTAGATGTGAGTACACCTACTGAATACTTGAGCTCTATCGGCGTGCTTCATGACAACCTTTTCGTCGCCCATGCCGTTGGATGTAATAGTTCTGACATTCAGCTTCTCAAACAGGCAGGATCAGGAGTATCCATTAACACTGTGAGCAATATGAAACTGGGGAATAGTTTTGCACCAGTCACAGAGTACTACGACAATGGTGTGAAGATGGGTATTGGCACAGACAGTGCTACGAGCAACAATAATTTAGATATGTTCGAGGAGATGAAAACTACTGCAATTGTACAAAAGGGGTTCAGGGAAGATCCTATTAGACCTAGAGCATGGGAGATTCTCAAGGTTGCTACCGCATATGGTGCAGAGAGTATGAGTTGGAATACTGTTGGGGATATTGCTCCAGGGAGACGAGCAGACTTGATAAGTATTGATCTCAACAGACCTCATCTATGCCCCATCACATCACACCAATCTCTTCTTTCCCATATTGTGTATGCCGCACAAGGACAGGATGTCATGAATACAATGGTTAATGGAGAGTGGAAGATGCGGGATAGAAAAATCGCAGGTCTTGATTTAGAGAGCTTTCTTGATGAATTTGAAGGGGTGGCAACTGACCTCTATGCAAGGGCTCTTGAAAAATGAACTTATCTCTAAGTATTATATTACCCGCTCTTTAGAAAGAATATGGTTCAAAGATCAGCATTTACTGAAGAGGAAATTATACAAATGATTCGCTCAGATGATACAGAGGATCAAGGTGTCGCAGCAAGAAATCTCTGGTCATTCTGGAAGGGATGGGTTGAAGATGCAGATGGAAGTACTACGGAAGAGAAAGAACAGAATGTAAGAACACGATTTGCGTCTGTTGCCCCCTTGATTTATGAATTACTTGTCCGTGATGTCGAGAAAATCAAAGGAGAAACAGAATATCGTATGCCTAGACATATTTGGCACTATCTCATCTCACTTGGATGTCTCCAGTATCCTGATGCAATTGATTCTATCCACACGATTCTAACTGACAGTAGTATCGTAGAAAATGTCAGAGCATTTGCCGCAGATTCCCTCACGAGGTACAGAAGCGATCAGATAGGTGATGAGATTGTCAAGAGTTTATGGCAACTTGCACTCACTGATGACTCGCTACCAGTTCGAGTAAACTCTATAAGAGCGATTGCTACAAAGTACAAGAATAGCAAGAATCCAGAGATAAGCAAGAGAATCTGGGATGAGATTGTCAATGACGAAGACATTCACTCAGCAGTGATCTCGACTGCAATGGCAGCTATTGGAGATGTGGGAAGCAAGACGATCGTTCCGGATCTTATTCACATGATGATTACCCGGAGAACTGGAGCTCTCAAAAAAGATGCTGCACTCGCACTGGATAGGATTGCTGTTCTCAATGGGTTGACAAACAGGGAGGATCTAATCAAAGATATGAAAGACATTGAGTGATAATCGATAAGTAGGTTAAGAGCGATGAGAATAGTGAATTGTGAGTGGAAGTAAGAGGCGGAAGAAATCTCGTCAGAAGGCACCAATTGTAGAATCCGTAGGCTCTGGAGCAAAAATACTTGAGAATCAGGGAGACCCTAACAATCAAAGACCAAGTCTTCTCCTTATCCTCATCAAATTTGGTACACCAATTGGTATGCTTTTATTTGCAATTGGGACAGTCTTCCAGATTCTCAAACCTTAGAGATCCAGTCCAAGAATGTTGCAGAGTTGACGACTTAAAGACACCTCCTCCGCTGTCCATGGAAGGATTGTCTCAATGATTTTCAGGAGTGCTAATACATCAATACCAACTGAGTTAATCGCATCTTCGTGTTCACGGATCCATTCTACACCCATATTAAATCGAGCCTCCTTCTTGTTTTGAAAATCATTTATCAACTGTTCCACATGATCTTGATCGGCACCAAAATAGTTGAAAAGTTCAATCAGCTTGTCCTTATCCTTGTAATTCTTACCATCTGAATCCGTAATAAAGAGCTTGGCTGTCCTTCCATAATAGCGGACATATTTCTTCCCCCTGAGAATCTTGTGAACCTCTTTGATGAGACCATCATCCTCCAATTTTTTTAGATGGTAGTAGAGTGCAGTGAGCTTGAGAGGTTTATCCTGACCTTCAGATTTTAGATGTTCATTGATGTAGGGAAGAAGTTCCTGAGCAGATAGGGCATGACGAATCCCCCCTCCTGTCTTCACTCCATTGCGTAACATTGCAATGATCAAGTCCCTAATAGAGTGATTTCCGATATTTTGGTAAATTTCATAGCTGATAGTCTTGAGTATAGGAACAGTCTGCCAGAATTCAAGAAGTACCTTATCCTCCGGAGTTTCTTCCATACATTAGCTATGAAAGAAAGCTTATATACCCAACTATTCAAATTATATTTGAATAGAAGTTATTGGAGGAAACTTCAACATTTCTACGGATGTGAATAGATGGAAGAATACCCACAACCCATTAGAAAAGAAGCACCAGACATTTCATCTTACAGAAAGTTTGTTATTTTTCTCGGAGGACAATTAATTTCCTTACTAGGGTCATCAATCTCGCAATTTGCAATTATATGGTGGCTCACAATAACAACAAGATCTCCCTTCATTCTAGGGCTTGCTGCTGTACTTGGATTTGGATCCACCATGCTCGTAATTCCTTTCTCAGGAGTTCTGGTTGACAGATGGTCAAGGAGAAAAGTCATCGCTTTTGTTGATGGGATGGAGGCAGTTGCCACAGTTGTCCTCATCGTCTTATTTTACACAGGAGTTGTTGAGATATGGCACATTCTACTCATCGCAGTTGTCAGAGGAATCTTCCAAGGGTTCCATGATCCAGCCATACAAGCAATTATCCCACTCTTAGTTCCTCATGAGAAGCTGAATACTATCAACTCTTTTAACTATCTAGGGGATGGAATTATCAATCTTATTGGACCTATTGTAGCAGCAGTTCTCTTAGCAATTGTTGGAACAGATAGATTGGCAGACCTTCTGTGGATAGATGCAGCTACTTTCCTAGTTGCTGTCACTCCACTCATATTTACAAGAATACCAAGCGTCAAAACGGAGCATGCCAAATTGGACTTCCGAAAAGAGTTCTCAGAAGGAATAAGTTTCATCAAAGATACGAAGGGACTCCTATCTCTCCTCTCCGCATTCTCATTTGCAAATTTCTTTGGGACGCCTTTATTCATTCTCCTTCCATTAATCGTCATTGATCCAACCCTCCTCTCAGGAGATCAGACAATTTTAGCATTTGCAATGTCTGCTAGCTCACTCGGAGCAATTTTGGCTTCCTTAGTAATGTCAAGGAAAACTCTCTTCAGTAATAATGTAACAGGTGTGTATCTAGGTCTTCTCTTCATGTACATAGCGACATTTGTTGCTATAGCTGGAGCGATAACTCATAATATCTACTTATTTTATGCAGGAATTCTTTTCAACGGAGCTTCACTCCCTATTGCAAACATATCATCCCAGACAATATGGCAACAAGCAGTCCCCATGCAATTACAGGGAAGAGTATACTCGGTACGCAGATTCATAGCCCAAGTATCAGCGCCTATAGCTATGTTCTTTTCAGGATATTTTGCAGATATCTTCTCAATTTCAATGGTCATCATTATCGCAACTGTAACTGGAGTGGCAATAATGCTCTACCTCTGGTTTGCGACCACCCTTCCATACGTTGAGGAGACCATTCCCAATATAAATACTGAACAATCTGAAGTGCCAGTAATCAGTTGAAATAGTAGACTAAGTCAAGTATTCCGGCAATTAGAAGAGCTAGAGAAGCCAATCCAAGAAAGTTAAAAAAGAAGAAATTGCTGAAACCTACAATGGCAATTGTCAGTACGAGGTAAGTAATACCCCTCCAAAGGGCATTCTTCAGAGAAGTGAGATCCACCCTGTTCTCCTTAATAAGGAAGATATTGAAGGTGATGAGTAGAGTGAAGAAAAATGAAGGAAACGAGAAGGAAAGAATGTCAAGGACTGCAATTACTAAGAAGATTAGTACTGAGATGAGAGCGAAAATTCTTGCGTATACTGCAAATCTCGGATCTTTCCCTTTGAGGGTAATTGTAGGGATTATTGGGTTAATTTTCATGATTCTTTTATTGATGTAACCTATTTATTTCTTTCACCAAAATTGAGAAAAGAGAACTGATATTTGTTCCGGTAAGCTGAGATTTAAGACAAGATGGAGGAGAACTTCGAATGTGAATGAAATCCTGATGCTTTTCTTAGCAGTAGTTCTTAATGTGCCAATAGGTCTTCTAGCACGAAAAAGAAAATCCTTGTCATTTCCGGGAGGGTTTATAGGAGCTGCAGTTATTGGTATCATAACTTTCTTGGCACATCCACTAATCTGGGGGCTCATAGTTGTTTTCTTCGCAAGTTCTACTGCCATAGGGAAGTACAAAGAAGGGACGGAGCAGAAGAGGGATGCGATGGAATATGCAGAGAAAGGAGGTGAGAGGGATTTCTTACAGGTGATTGCAAATGGAGGGGTTGCTACACTCATTGCTACCGTGATTCTCCTTAATTTTGGAATCAGCAAAGTACCTTTATCGGATCTATACGTGATTCTTGCAGCAACATCAATTGCAGCAAGTGCAGCAGATACCTGGGCAACTGAGGTAGGAACTACTTCAAACACAGATCCGGTGTGGATCCTCCAACCTTGGAAGCGAGTGCCGAAGGGGACATCAGGAGGGGTAAGTATCAGAGGATTTATCGGGACTGCGCTTGGTTCTCTAATAATATCCTTAACATATTTCGCATTTTCTTTTAACTGGGTTGCCTTCATTGTATTTTTTGGAGGTGTGGCTGGCTCCCTTATTGATACCTTCCTCGGTGCGAGTGTGCAGACAGTTTACTTTTGTGAGACTTGTAACAAACAAACAGAGAAACAATTACACAAATGTGGAGAGAGGACGCGAAAAATTAGAGGGTTACCACTCATGAACAATGACATGGTCAATTTCCTTTCAGGACTACTAGCTAGTGGATTAATCTATCTTATAATTTGAATTTGGTCTTATAGTCTTTGACCTTGTTGAGGATGAAGTCATCTCCAATTTCCTTGGCGATCTCTTCCACGATTGCACTGAGAGCATCGAGTTGCACCTTTCCAGCACCTCCACCTGCTGAAGGAGCTTCATCGTCACCTGCATCATCCAGATCTATTTTCTTTTTTAGTTTGTAATGCCAACTACCAGAGTTTGGGGGGAATTCATATTTATTCAGGGTCTGGTTATCTACTAAGGAAGAAAGTGCTTTTTGGATCTCGGGACTATCTCCAATCCTAAATTTTAATTCAACTTCAGGGATTCCATCTCCAGGTACTTTCAGGACACTTTTGATCTTACGTAATGCTTCTTCCATAATTCTCATATCAGATGAAAGAATACACAATAAAATAACTTTCTATGTTATCGATCTATCGGAAAGTTAGTGGAAAGATATTTAGAGATAGAGTATCTTCGAAAGTAATGATTTTTAGTTCACTTGCTTGGGTCTTTCTTCTTATTTCCACTATACTTATTTTGTACAGAATGGTAAAAAAGAGTTCAGAGCTATTCCTCATGAGTTCTTTGGCAGTTTTGATTGCATCGTCTTTAATATTCGCCGAGGATAAAACAATTATTAGTTTGCTCTTTTTCCTCGCAATGCTCTTCTCCTTTTTGGGAGATCTCTTTATGAAGAGAATTATCAAGATTACCCATCACAAGATTATTGATGGGATATTATCATTTGGTGTGGCACATATCCTCTATATCACAGGTATTGCACAAATCACTTCTCTGAATTGGTTTTTCGCAACGATTTTGACGATGGTACTTGGAATCCCAATATACTTCGTAGTGGTCTATACACCAGAGCAAAAAACACTGTCTATAATTGCTGCAATCTACGTATTCCTCATTGCACTACTCTTTTCCACATCACTGTTATTACTCAATGCAGCATTTAATTTAGGGAACGTCATCCTTACCATCGGAATTCTCCTCTTCATGATCTCGGATTCGATGATTGGCTACAGACAATTTAGGAGAGATCTTCCAATCTTTGAGAGGCTCATATCTCTCACATACATATTTGGGCAAATCCTCATTCAGTCATATGGTCTAATCTAGGTTTAGACCTCGCATCTAATCATTTAAGAAGACTTAGAAAATTGATTGAGATACAATGACTACACGATTCATTCTTGATGACGATTTAATCGAAACAGATGAAAACGACTCAAAGGTGCTATTAGATTTCATCAGAGAAACTGGACTAAAGGGAACCAAGATTGGATGTCGCGAGGGTGATTGCGGAGCTTGTACAGTAGTAGTAGGTGAACTCAAAGGTGGTGAAGTTCAATATCACACATGCACTTCCTGTCTTACTTCGTTGAAGAAAGTTAAGAACACCCATGTCGTCACTATCGAGGGACTGGGTGAAGCACCGACTCAAATCCAGCTTTCGATGCATGATGAAGGAGCGACACAGTGCGGATTCTGCACACCAGGATTTGTGATGAGTCTCACCTCTTCCAGTTTAAATAATGCAGACGCGATCAAACACCTTGATGGGAACATATGCAGATGCACAGGATACAAGTCTATTGAAAGAGCTGCAAGGAAGACACAGGAAATATATGAGCCACTTGAAGGAGAACTATCACGGCTGATAGAGAAGGGATTCATCCCAAGTTACTTCATTACTATAAAGCAGAGACTCGAAGAGCTACAAAATTCAGATCAAGGTACGGAGAAGGGGAGATTAGTTGGAGGAGGAACCGACCTCTACGTACAGAAACGCAGGGAGCTCGAGAGAAATCAGATCAGAGAAGTACCTGAAAAATACAGGTATATTCGACAAGAAGCGGATTCAATCAAGATTGGAGCGGCTACACGGATGACAGATATCCTTGAAGATTCTCAATTGTCTGAATTCTTAGGGAAGGACAAGCTTAGAATGATCGCATCAACCCAGATCAGAAATATGGCAACACTGGCAGGAAACATTGTCAATGCTTCTCCGATTGGAGACTTCTCAATTATATTTCTGGCTTTAGAAGCAGATTTAAAGATATTGGGAGAAAAGGGAGAACGAAGGGTGAAGTTAGAGGATTTCTATAGGGGATACAAGGACATTGATCTCTTAGAAGAGGAGACAATAACAGAGATTAGTATCCCTTGGACTTGGAATCTGTTTAATTTTGAGAAGGTGTCTAAGAGGAAGATGTTGGATATTGCATCGGTCAATAGTTGTATTGCCCTAAGTGGAGATGCTGAAAACATTGGAAGGGTGAGAGTTTCTGCCGGAGGGATTTATGCCTATCCACTTTATCTCAAAGAAACAAGCGAATATTTGAGTGGAAAAGAGGTGAGTACGGGTCTTATCAGAGAAGCACTTGACCTTCTCCAAAATGAAATTAAACCTATATCAGATGTTCGAGGAAGTAAGGAATACAAGGCAATGCTCCTGAGGAATTTGCTAATTATCCACTTTCAGGAGTTATTTCCTGCATCTATCGATTTGGAGGTCCTGTTGAAATGAAGAATATCGACAGTAAATCGCATATGATAGGAAAATCAGTTTATGTGGATGATGTCCTTGAGGTTTCAGGAACATATCATGCAGTTATACTCGCATCACATGTCGCCCATGGTCGGATTATTGATTTGAAAACAGATGTCGATCATCCAGATCTTATTAAGATCATCACCTACGAACAGATCCCAGGAGATAACCAAGTAGGAGGGATAATCCCTGATGAGGAGCTTCTTGTAGAGGAGAAAGTTCATTATGTTGGGCAACCTATAGCAGTAATTGTCGCAACTACCCTAAAATCTGCGTATGATATTAGAGACATGATTACACTAGAGATAGAACCATTGAAATCGATTATAGA
>Ga0114931_10005150_pt1 | contig 16180 bp, 11 predicted proteins | sample 2SBtaG_FD_89579 | JGI IMG/M metagenome (GOLD analysis project Ga0114931, IMG submission 89579) | Deep subsurface microbial communities from Kolumbo volcano to uncover new lineages of life (NeLLi) - 2SBTROV14_V59a metaG | ecosystem: Environmental > Aquatic > Marine > Volcanic | place: Kolumbo...
CCGCCCGGGCGGCATGAGGGATGGCCTCAGCGTTTGCGCTCCCCGTAGTCTCCAAAGGGCGCGTCGCGCTCGGCAATCACCCGCCGGAAGCCCTTCTCGCCGAAGGACTCCACCCAGCGGTAGGCCTCTTCCGTATGGCGAGTGATGCCATCGAAGAGCGTGCCCAGGAGCTGGGTGGTGCGCAGGCCCATGTTCTCGAAGGCCTGGTTGATGAGCAGCTTGTTCAGGGCGAGCTGATTGCCCGGGATGTGCTGGAAGCGCTGGGCGTAGGCTTCGACCTCCCGGGAGAGCTCAGCGGCGGGGTACACGCGCGACACCAGGCCGATGCGGAGGGCAGTCGGGGCGTCGATGGCCTCTCCGGTAAGGAGGAACTGTTTGGCGTGCTCGAGGCCCAGCCGGTAGAGCCAGAGCATGGTGGTCGGGGTGCCGAAGATTCGAGACGGCGCGTAGCCCAGGAATGCGTCTTCGGCCATGAAGAGCTGGTCGCAGGTCAGCACCAGGTCCGTGGCGCCACCGATGGCATAGCCGTGGATCTCGCCGATCACGGGCTTGGGGCAGTGCCAGATCTTCATGAAGCGTTCGACGTTCTTGCCCATGAAGTGGAGGTCCCGCACCGGATCCCACGCCCCGGCCCGCGGCTCCGGGCCGGGGGCGTCGTAGTCGCTGGACCAACCCCCGGCCGCGTCGGCCACCAGGTCGTAGCCCGCGGTAAAGACGCGGCCTGCGCCACGCAGCACGACAGCACGCACTGCCTTGCAGGCGGTCGCACGGTCGATTCCGTCGGCTACTCCCTGGACCATCGCTTCGGTCAGCGTATTCAGCTTCTAGGGCCGGTTCAGTGTGAGGATTGCGAGGCTGTCTCGCTCTTCGTAGCGAACCGGCTCTCCGGTCTCCCGACTGGCCTCACTCATGGGTTTCTCCTCTTCGCCAGCGAGAGGGTCCTTCTGGCGGGTTTCGCGCCGATGCGGCTCAATCGTCCCCGGGCCATTCCGGCCAGTCGTGCCGCACGCTGCCCCGCCACCGTGGCGCGCGCTTCTGCATCCAGGCTACGGGTCCTTCGATGGCATCCGCCGCCCCCATCAGCACGTGGTGGAGGCCGGTCTCCCGGTGCTCCACCTGTTCGGCTGTGAGGTCCGGACTCTCCCAAAGAAGACGCTTGGTGAGCGCGACGGAGAGGGGTGCGGCGTTCGCAGCTACGTCCCGGGCCCAGGCCAGGGCGGTGGGCAGTACCTCCGCAGCTGGGAGCAGGCGGCTCGCGACGCCCAGCGCGGCGATTTCCGGGCCAGTGTAGGTGCGGCCGGAGAGCAGGATCTCGGCCGCCCGGGAGAGGCCGACGAGGCGCGGCAGGGTCCAGTGGCAGTAGGCATCGGGCATGACGCCCCGGCGCACCTGGACGACGCCGTACTTCCCCTCCAGGGCCAGGAAGCGCAGGTCGCACTGCAGAGCCAGGGTGAGGCCCAGACCAATGGCGTGGCCGTTTACGGCGGCGATTACGGGCTTGCGTACACGAAAGGCGGGCATGGCCACGGCGGCGGCGCTGAAGTGGGTCGTGTCCTGCTTCTCGAAGGTTGCCGCGGCCTCGCTCATGTCTGCACCGGCGCAGAAGGCCCGCCCCGCCCCGGTGAGCACCACGACCCGTACGGTGTCGTCTTCGTCGCAGCGTTGGTAAGCCTGCTCGAGTGAGCGGCCCATCGCGGGGGTGAAGGTATTGAGCTGGTCCGGCCGGTCCAGCGTGAGCACTGCAACCCCGTCCTCGAGCTCGAAGCGCAGATCTTCCATGTGGGAAGTATAGACGGGGTCGCGGTGGATCGACCGCGTCCCCTCTGTGTCTCCGTTTGACGGGGGCCGAGGGAGCGGGTACCAACCGGCGCCATGTACATCGCCTATACGGAAGAGCAGGAGGCGCTGCGGCGGGAGCTGCGGGAGTACTACCAGGGGCTGCTCACACCGGAGGTGCGCGAGGCGCTCCATAGGGAGGCCGGTGTGGGGCCGGTGCACCGGCAGATCGTGCGCCAGATGGGCAAGGACGGATGGCTGGGTATCGGTTGGCCCAAGGAATACGGCGGGCAGGGCCGCTCTCAGATCGAGCAGTTCATCTTCTTCGACGAGTCGATGCGCTCGGGGGCCCCGGTTCCGATGCTCACGATCAACACGGTGGGGCCGACACTCTACGAGAACGCCAGCGACGAGCTCAAGTCTTTCTTTCTGCCGAGGATCCTGGCCGGCGAGATCCACTTCTGCATCGGCTATACGGAGCCCGGGGCGGGAACCGACCTGGCAGCGCTGGTGACACGCGCTGAGCGGGATGGTGACGAGTACGTGATCCACGGCCAGAAGACCTTCACCAGCCTGGCCAGCGATGCGGACTACATCTGGCTTGCTGCCCGCACGAACCCCGACGAGAAGCATGGCGGCATCTCGATGTTCGTGGTGGACCTGAAGACGCCGGGCATCAAGGTCGAGCCGATGCATCTGCTCTCGATGCACGACATCAACACCGTCTTCTTCGACGACGTTCGGGTGCCTGCGGGGAACCTGGTAGGGGGAGAGAACAGGGGCTGGAAGCTCATCACCAGCCAGCTCAACCACGAGCGCGTCACGCTCTGCTCGGCGGGGCTGCTGGAGCAGTCCTTCGAGGAGACCCTGCGTTACGTCCAGCAGGCAAAGCTTCCCGACGGCCGTAGGCTGGTGGACCAGGAGTGGGTGCAGCTCAACCTCGCCCGCGTGTGGTCGGGCCTCGAGTTCTTGCGCTTGATCAACTGGAAGGTGGCCTGGTCAGCAACCCAGGGAAAGCTGGACGTGGCGGATGCCTCCAGCATCAAGGTCTTTGGCACCGAGTGGTACCTGGAGAGCTTCCGTCTGCTGATGGAGGTGCTGGGGCCGCGCGCCTATCTCCAGAAGGGCTCGGAGGCGGAGATCCTGAACGGCCGTCTCGAAACCAACTACCGGAGTCTGTTGATCCTGACCTTCGGAGGCGGCACCAACGAGGTGCAGCGGGATCTGATCGGCATGTTCGGCCTGGGGCTGCCCCGGGCGCCGCGTTTCTAGGAGCTTCGAGGCATGGACTTCTCCTACGACGAAGACCAGCAGGCCATCATCAGCCTGGCTTCCCAGATCTTCCGCGACAAGGCCAGCCATGAGCGCCAACGGCAGATCGAGCAGGGGACCGGCCCGCGTTTCGATCGTGCACTGTGGGCCGCGCTGGCGAAGGCGGGACTGCTGGGACTCGCGGTCCCCGAGGAGCACGGCGGTGCGGGCTTCGGATTCCTCACGGTGGCAGCGGTTCTGGAGCAGGCCGGCCGCTGCACGGCCCCGGTTCCGCTCCTGGAGACGCTGGTGCTGGGTGCGCTCCCCATTGCCCGCTTCGGAAGCGCTGCACAGCAGGCGGCGTGGCTCCCGAAGCTCGGCGAGGGAAGCTGCGTTCTGACCGCGGCCCTGATGGACGAGAGCCCGGACCCGGAAGCTCCCACTGTACGCGCGCAGCTGGATGGCGCGGCGGCGACTCTGCATGGCACCAAGATCTGCGTCCCCGCCGCGCAGCTCGCCGACCGCATCGTAGTCTCCGCAAGCCTGGCTTCGAGCGAAGTCGGTCTCTTTCTCCTCGATCCACGCGGCATCGGGGTCACGGTCAAGCCGGTCGTCACCACTGCGGGTACACCGGAGGCCGTGGTCGAGCTCCAGGCCGCGCCGGCCGAGGTGCTGGCGAGGCCGCGGGAGGGTCGAGAGGCGCTGGCGTGGCTACTCGATCGCGCCTGGGCCGCCCAGAGCGCCGTGGCGCTAGGCGTGTGCGAGGCGGCGCTGGCGATGACGGCCGAGTACACGAAGACCCGCAAGCAGTTCGACCAGCCCATCGCCATGTTCCAGGCGGTCGGCCATCGGGCGGCCGACGCCTACGTCGATGTGGAGGCGATTCGTCTCACCGCCCTGCAGGCAGCCTGGCGCCTCGACGCGGGGCTGCCCGCTCGGGCCCAGGTGGCGCTGGCCAAGTTCTGGGCGGCAGAGGCGGGCCAGCGTGTCGTGCACGCGGCCCAGCACCTGCACGGCGGCATCGGCGTGGACCGGGATTACCCCCTGCACCGCTTCTTCACCCACGCCAAGCAGCTGGAGCTGGCGCTGGGCGGCGCCACGCCCCAGCTACTGCGGATCGGAAGGCTCTTGGCGGATGCCCCCGTCTAGGCTGCCGTGCTGAACATTGGCGCCATCCACGAGGCGATCTCGCAGCAGATCCCCTCGCGCGAATGTCTGGTCTTTCGGGACCGCCGCCTCAGCTGGGCGCAGGTGACGGACCGCACCCGGCGCCTCGCTTCGCTGCTGCGCAGTACCGGGCTCGGCTGCCAGCACGAGCGAGGGGGGCTTTCGGGCTGGGAGAGCGGCCAGGACCACGTGGCCCTCTACCTCTACAACGGCAACGAGTACCTCGAGGGGATGCTGGGCGCCTTCAAGGCCCGCTGTGCCCCCGTCAACGTGAACTACCGCTATGTGGAGGAGGAGCTTCTCTACCTCTACGACAACTCCGACGCCAAGGCGGTGATATTCCACGCGTGCTTTGCACCGCTGCTGGCGAAGCTGCAGAGCCAGCTCCCGCAGGTGCGCCTGTGGCTGCAGGTCGAAGACGGCTCCGGCGAGGCGCTGCTTCCCGGAGCCCTGGATTACGAGTCAGCCCTGGCCGCCGCGATTCCGGAGCCGCCCCAGGGATTGTCGGAGGATGACCTCTACATCCTCTACACAGGGGGTACCACAGGCATGCCCAAGGGCGTGCTGTGGCGGCAGGCGGAGATCATCCGGGCGGCGCTCCTGCCGCCCCGCGTGGCACCCAGCCTGGAGGCGCTGGTCGCGCGCGCGACCCGGGGAAGCTCCGTGCGCTCCCTCCCTACACCTCCCTTCATGCACGGTGCGGCGCACTGGGCCGCCTTCACGATGTGGTTCGTGGGAGCCACGGTGATCGTGCAGTCCGAGCCCCGTCGCCTCGACGCAGACGACATCTGGTCCACCGTGGAGCGGGAGAAGGTCACGGCCATGACGTTGGTGGGGGACGCCTTTGCGCGCCCGCTGCTGGAGGGCCTGCGCGCTGGCCACTACGATGTCTCCTCCCTGCGGACCGTGAGCTCCGGTGGCGCGGTTCTGAGTGCAGCGCTCAAGGGCGAGCTGATGGCTGCAATCCCGGGCGCCCGCATCCTCGACGTGCTCGGCTCTTCCGAGAGCGGCCATCAGGCCACCCAGGTGTCGATGCCCGGGGAGAGGGCCAGCAGCGGCGAGTTCGAGCTTGGCGCGGAAAATGTGGTGTTGTCCGAGGATCTCTCGCGGGTCCTTTCGGAGGATAGCGGAGAGACAGGCTGGCTGGCGCGCAGGGGCCCAGCGCCTCTCGGCTACTACAAAGACCCGGACAAGACCGCGCAGACCTTTCCCGTGGTGGCCGGCGTGCGCTACGCGGTGCCCGGTGACCGCGCGGTTGCGGAGCCCGGCGGGCGCCTGCGCCTGCTCGGGCGTGACTCCGTCACCATCAACTCCGGAGGCGAGAAGATCTTTGCGGAAGAGGTGGAGTACGCTTTGAAGCACCACCCCGGGGTGTGGGATGCGGTGGTGACGGGCACTCCCCACGAACGCTTTGGCCAGCAGGTGACTGCGGTGGTGAAGCTGCGCGAAGGCGTGGCTCCGGATGAAGCGGGGCTGCGCACCGTCTGTGCGGAGCACATCGCTCGCTACAAGCTCCCGCGCGCCTTCATCTTCGTGGACGAGATTGTGCGCGCTCCGAGCGGCAAAGCCGACTACCGCTGGGCAAAGAAGACCGCGCTTGCAGGCCTTGGCCGGGAGAGCTAGCGGGGGATCTTCGCCAGGAAGGTCCGGATGCGCGCGGCGTTGGCGCCGAGATCCCCCTTGCCATCCCGTGATTTGGAGCGGACGTCGAGGCGTGAGCCTGCGCCCTCGGGCTGCACCCGCACGACGATGTCGTCCACGAAGCGGAAGATCCGCGTGACATCCTGCGCCTCGAGGGTTCCGCGCGCGGGGTCCAGGTGGATGGCCTGCCAGCCGAGGGCGCGAGCCGTCTGCTCGGCCAGGCGCAGAGCCTCCGCCGGCGGGCTCGAAAGGTGGATCGGCTGGAGGTCGGCGTAGGCCTTTCGCGCCTGGGCGGCGAAGCCTGCCGGATAGCTCATGTCCCGGTCGCCTCCCGACGGGTCGCCTGCGAAGGTGGGGGGAGAACCCGGATCCGTGGTGATGTCGTTGATCGGCGGAAGACCCCGACCGGGCGCCGTCGAAACGACGAGGACCATCGTCAGCAGGCCGCCGCAGACCAGGCCCAGGTAGGCTCGAGGTCGACCGCTGCGGCCCGAACCTGTGCGCGTACGGAACACAGCCAGGAGGCCGATCAGCAGGGCCAGGAGCCCTTCGAGCAGACCCAGGCCGAAGAACCACTGAAAGCCGAATATTGGGGAGACCAGACCCAGGTGGATGAGGGCGGGTCCTGCCAGGGCGTCGAAGATGCCCAAGGCACCGAGGATGGCCGCGGCCGTAGCCGCCCAGGATCGCTTCTCGTCCATGGGACGCTCCCTCCACTGTGGCGGGACGCACCATAGCATGAGGCCGGCGTCGCTTGCGCCGGCGGCGGGGCGCGCGAGACTGTCGCTCCCGTGCGCCTCGGCCCGGGCTCGCGAAGGGAGGACCCGATGGCCGAAAGTGAATCCGATGCGCTGGTTGTCCTCAAGCGACGTGGCCCTGTGGCGCTTCTCACCCTCAATCGCCCGGACGCCCTGAACGCCCTCAACCGGGCGCTGCTTCGCCAACTGGCCGAGCGCGTCCACGAGACCGGCCAGAGCGACGCGCGGGCGCTGGTCGTCACGGGTGCGGGGCGCGCCTTCGCGGCCGGGGCCGACATCGCCGAGATGCGTGGGATGAGCCCACACGAGGCGGAGGCCTTCAGCCGCCTGGGTCACGAATGCCTGGCCAGCCTGGAAGCGCTTCCGATCCCGACGATTGCCGCAGTGAACGGCTTTGCCCTGGGCGGGGGCTGTGAGCTGGCGTTGGCCTGCGACTGGATCTACGCCGCGCGCCGTGCGCGCATCGGACAGCCGGAGGTGGGCCTCGGCATCCTGCCCGGATTCGGGGGCACCACGCGTCTGCTGCGCCGGGTGGGGGTGGCCTGGGCCAAAGAGCTGGTCCTCAGCGGCGAGCCCGTGGGTACGGAAGTCGCCCTGCGGATCGGTCTGGTCAACCGCAGCTTCGAAGATGCCGAGGCGCTGCTCCAGATGGCCCTGGCCGCTGGCGAACGGATCGCGGACAAGGGGCCATTGGCCGTGGCGGCCGCGAAGCGTCTGCTCCAGGAAGGCCAGGACGCGGACATCCGCGTGGCGCATCACCTCGAGCAGGCAAGCTTTGGCGTGGCATTCGGAACCGAGGATCGCGCAGAGGGAATGGCCGCCTTCCTCGAGAAGCGCGAGCCTCTCTTCAAGGGGAGCTGATGGCGCACCTACTGGTCACGGGTGCCGCGGGCTTCATCGCCGCACGTACGGCGGAGCTGCTGCTGGACGCCGGTCACACGCTGGTCGGGGTCGACAACCTGAACGACTCCTACGACGTGGGTCTGAAACGCCATCGCCTGGATCGCCTCCTCCAGCGCCCGGGCTTCGCCTTCCTCGAGGCAGATGTCTCCAGGCGCGAGGCGCTGCAGGCGCCGCTGCTGCTGGAGCGTTCCTTCGATGGGGTCGTGAACCTCGCCGCGCGTCCGGGCGTGCGCTACAGCGTCGAGAACCCCTGGGTCTACGTGGACGCAAACATCACCGGTGCCCTGAACCTCCTCGACTATTGTCGGGAGCGGGGGATCGGGAAGTTCGTGCTCGCTTCGACTTCCAGCCTCTATGGCGCCGAAAACCCGGTGCCCTACTCCGAGGAGCAGGATACCAGCCGACCCCTCTCTCCGTACGCCGCCACCAAGAAGGGCGCCGAGGCCCTCTGTTACACCTACCACGTGCTGCACGGCCTCGACGTGAGCGTGCTGCGTTACTTCACGGTCTACGGCCCCGCGGGCCGGCCGGACATGGCCACGCTGCGCTTCGTACAGCGTATCCGGGAAGGCCGGCCCATCGTGGTCTACGGTGACGGCAGCATGTCGCGGGACTTCACCTACGTGGACGACATTGCCCGTGGCACCATCGCTGCGCTTCGTCCCCTCGGTTACGAGATCATCAACCTCGGCAGTGACCAGCCCCACGAGGTGCGAGAGCTCGTCGCAGAGGTGGAGGCGGCCGTGGGCCACAAGGCCGTGATCGAGTATCAGGAGGCTCACGCCGCTGACGTACAGAGCACCTGGGCCAAGGTCGAGAAGGCGGCCCGGCTCCTCGACTGGCGCCCGCAAGTCTCCCTCGACGAGGGCATCGCGCGCACCGTCGCATGGTATGAAGCCGAGCGCGGCTGGGCGAAGGATATTCGTGTCTACTAGCTTTCCACTTCTTCCATAGGAGGCCCCGACCCATGCCTGCAGCGATTCGCTATGCGACGATCCTAGCCGCCACCGACCTCTCCGAGACCGGGAATGCTGCTGTCGTACACGCGATCGATCTGGCGCGCCGCCTTGGGGCGCGGCTGGAAGTGGTCTTCAATATGGAGACGATGGACCCGACGCTGCCTTGGAATGCGGAAAACCATGAGGCGGTGGATGCGTTGCATGCCGCTGCCAGGGAAGCTGCCGGCCAGGCACTCGCGGAGTTGGTCGGGGAGCCCGAGGGCATGGAGGTGGGGCTCGAAGTGCTCGAGGGTGGGGCGCCCCACCAGGACATCGTGGACTTTGCCAAGCGCTGTCGCGCCGATCTCGTGGTGGTGGGCGCGCGAGGGAAGAGCCTCGACCGCCTGCTGGGTGGGTCCACGGCCGTCAATGTGATGCGCACCTCGCCGGTGCCGGTGCTGGTGGTTCCCGGCATGGATGCGCGCTGAAGCCAGCGAGGCTCAGGCGGGAACGATACCGGTGCGCACGGCATAGCGCGTGAGCTCCGCCGTCGTGTGGACATCGAGCTTGCGCATGATGTGGGCGCGGTGGGTCTCGACGGTCTTGATGCTGATGCAGAGCTCCCGCGCGATCTCTTTGTTGCTGTGGCCGCGGGCGATCCACCCGAGCACCTCGCGCTCTCGCGCGGAGAGGTCGTGTTCCAGCGTAGGTCCGCTACGCCGGTCGGTGGCGCCTTCCTCGAAGCCCGGCGAGACGAAGCTTCCGTCCTCGGCCACCGTGCGGATCGCCTGGGCGAGGTCCCCGAAAGCATCGTCTTTGAGGACCACCGCATCCGCTCCCGCCTCGACAGCGCGGCGCGCCAGGCTGCGTTCCTTGTGCATAGTGAGGAGCACCACTGCCGTTTTCCTGCCCTGCTGGCGCAGCTCCTGGATGACGCCGATTCCGTCGAGACCTGGCATCGAATAATCGAGCACTGCCACACGGGGTTCGTGGCGCGCGACCTGCTCCAGCGCTTCCAGTCCGCTTTCGGCTTCCGCCACCACGAGCAGATCCTCTTCGCCCGAGAGCATGGCACGCAGGCCCTCTCGAAGGATGCGATGATCGTCCGCCAGCACGACGCGGATTCTTTCCTGGTCCCGCTTGCTCATCGACTCGCGCTCTCCCTCTCCTTGCGGGTTGCGATCAGCACCCGCGTTCCGGTGCCAGAGCTTTCGATGCGGCAGTGTGCGCCGATCAGGGCCGCGCGCTCTCGCATGGTCTAGAGGCCGATGCCGCTTTGCGCCCTTCGCGCCCGTTCGGGGTCGAAGCCAATGCCATCGTCCTCCACACAGAGCCGGGTTCCCTGACCCTCGCAGCTGAGGGTGATGCGAATTCGCCTCGCTCGGGCGTGGCGCACGGCATTGCCGATGGCCTCCTGGGCAATCCGGTAGAGGTGCTCGGCGCGGTCCGGGGGGTCATTGGGGATGGCGCTGCCGCGGTGGTCGTCGAGGCTGATCTGAAGGCCAGAGCGCACCCCCAGGATCTCCGTGTAGCGAGCCAGGGCGTCGTGCAGGGAACTCCTCCCGGGCTGCAGGGGGCGCAGGTCCTGGGCGACGCAGCGTAGCTCGTCGATGCTACCCGTTACCAGCCCCACGGCTTGCTCGTAGACGGCGTGCTCCGCTAGCTGGCCGTGGGCGGCCCTTTGGAGGCCCAGCTTGGCAGCCTGAAGGTTCTGGGCGACACCGTCGTGCAGCTCGCGGGAGAGCCGGCGGCGTTCCTCGCTGCCGGCGTGGAGTACCTGGGCGGAGAGCTCGAGCATGCGCCGGCGCGTATGCACCTGGCGCTGCACCAATCCCACCAGGAGAAATGCTGGAAGCACCCAGAAGCAGGCCAGGACCGCATAGCGCATGGTCCAGTCGGGTGGATCGGGGAGCTTCGCGCTGACCGCGGCCGCGATTCCGATCGCCAGGCTAGCGATGCTCGCTGCCAGGATCAGCCCAGACTGGGCTCGGCGCCGTCGCCAGCCGAGCCAGGCCTCGCGGAGAAAGAGCAGCGTGATGGCGAGACACAGCAACTGCCAGCCGTTGGTGAGTGCGATGTTCAGGCGCCGATCCGGCCAGGCTATCCAGGCGAGCGTCACCATTGCGAAGACGGGTGGCAGTGCACCCAGGGCTCGCGGTGGCCGGTTGCTCACGAAGTACAGTGCTGCAACGACGAAGAACGGCAGCGCGATCGTGATGGCGGGCGGAACGAAGGTGGTCGTCCAACGGCTCAGACCGCCGGCCTCATAGAAGGGAAGGCTGCCCACCAACGTGAAGTAGAAGAGACCCGCAAGGCCAGCGCCGAGATAGCGCACCGTGGGGTCGCGGGGGTTCTCGACCAGGAAGAAGGCCCACACGCCGAGAGCCACGAGGGTGGTCCAGAGAAGTACGGCATCGAGAGCGTAGAACGGTTGAGCCCGCCTTGCCGCCTGGGCCACCAGCAGTGCGTTGGGGCCCACGACCACCGGACCGTTCACGAGGCCCCAGACATCGACGCCGTTCTGGATACGGATCGCCAGCACGTTGTCCCCAGCGCGCAACAGGCCGCTCGGGATCGCGTAGACCCGGTCTACCAGGTACGGGTAGGCGGGACGCCAACCGAGGGTGCCGGTGCCGCCAATCCAAGTACCGTTGAGCCAGGTCTCATCCGCGCCCCAGACGATGCCCAGGGCCACGGCGAGGTCGGGGGCCGCCGGCGCGCCCGGGGTCCAGGCCGAAGGCGTCTTGAAGTGGATCCGGTACCAGCCGCGCCCTTCTGCGGGTGCCAAGCCCTGGCCGTCTGCCGAACCCGGCACCCGGATCGCGGTCCAGGCCGAATCATCGAAGTCTGCCTCCGACCAGAGGGGATCATCGCCTTCGTGGAAGCGGTGGAGGCCATCCAGGGCGAGCGGCATTGCCGCGTCAACCGAGTACGCGCCGCCGGGGATCAGGGCCAGCAGCAGGAGCGCCAGGCCTTGCAGGGCTCTCGTGCGGAACCGCGGCATGTGCAAAGCATGGCCGAAATGCCCCGGTGGGCAAGCCACGGGTGCGCTCTCGTCGGTCCGACGAAATTTCAGGTCATCACCTGATGGGCGCTCCCTGGCACCTTGTGGGTAAGGTAGAGCGCCGCGCTGTCCCATGGTCTCGGTACGTCCAGTCGCCAAGAAGCGCCAGCTGAGGGTAGAGCAGCAGAGCAGTGGAGGCAGCAGTGGAGGCAGCAGTGGAGGCAGCAGTGGAGGCAGAAGTGGAGGCAGAAGTGGAGGCAGAAGTGGAGGCAGAAGTGGAGGCAGCGATGGTCAGAGGTCGAAGGGTCCGGGTCCAAGAGGGATTGTCGGTTTCGCGGGCGCTCTCGCGGCTCCTGCTGGGCGCGTTGCTGGGGATGCCGCTCCTCCAAGCCATCCCTGTTGGCGCTGCACCGATCCTGGTCACCCCGCTGAACCACCATTTCTCCACCTCCGGCTCCAACGGCTCCAACGGCGGCAACGGGAAGGTCAACTTTACGACCTTCCATCCCAATGGCTACAACGGCCACCGCGGGAACGGAGCGGGGAGCCTCACGCTCACCTTCGCAAGCGGCGCCATCTCCACGACGGTGATGGACGACTGGGGTGTGGCAGGACATGCCCAAGGCGGCTCTGGCGGGCGCGGCGGCAATGGCGTGAACGTGGTGGCCAAGGGCGGAAACGGTGGCGGCGGCGGGGACGGTGGCATCGTGGTGCTCACCAGCCACGGCGCGGTGGATACGCAGGGCGACCGTGCTCACGGCCTACTCGTCCTGGGTTCCGGCGGCCGCGGTGGCAACGGCGGCAACGGCAACGGCGTGACGGGCCGCGGCGGCAACGGCGGTAAGGGCGGTATCGGTGGAGCCCTGTCCGTGACGCAGACGGGCGCGATTACGACCCGGGGCGCCCAGGCTGCCGGGATCTTCGCGCGCAGTGCGGGGAATAGCGGCGGCCGCGGCGGTGACGGCGGCGGGCTCAAGGGAGACGGCGGCACCGCGGGAGACGGCGGCGACGGTGGCTCGATCACGATCGACAGCCAGGCCGCGATCTCGACGACAGGCTTCGCCGCCCACGGCATTTTTGCCCAGAGCCAGGCGGGCAACGGGGGCAACGGCGGAACCGGCCGCGGCGCCAAGGGCGATGGCGGCGACGGCGGCCGCGGCGGTCACGGTGGACCCGTGGGGATCACGCAGTCCGGCGCACTCCGCACGGCGGGAGACAAGGCCGTGGGCGTCTTCGGCCAGAGCCACGGCGGTACCGGGGGCGACGGGGGTAGCGGGGGCGGCGTGGTGGGCAGCGGCGGCGCGGGGCGCGGCAGCGGGCCCGGCGGCGATGTCCATATCCTGGCCTCGGGCACGATCGACACGCAGGGCGTGGATGCCCACGGAGCCTTTGCCCAGAGCGTGGGGGGCTTCGCGGGCTCCGGAGGCAGTGGCAGCGGGCTCGTGGCGTTCGGCGGGAATGGCTCGAGCAGCGGCAGTGGTGGTACGGCGACCGTTACGAACCAGGGCCGCATTACCACCGGCGGCCAGGGCGCCATCGGCATGTTCGGCCAGAGTGTGGGCGGTGGCGGCGGGGATGGGGGCTCGAGCGGAGGCCTGTTCAGCTTTGGCGGCGGCGGCAACGCCGGAGGCAACGGCGGCAGCGTCGCGCTGACGAACCAGGGCGCCGTTTCAACGGCAGGGCGCGATGCGGACGGCCTCTTCGGCCAGAGCGTGGGTGGCGGCGGCGGGAGCGGTGGCAGCTCCGGCAGTGTGAGTGCCTTCCTCACCACCTCCCTCGGTGGTAATGGAGGTCCGGGCGGAAGTGGCGGCCACGTGGGAATCACGAGCGGCGCGAGCTCCAGCGTAGCCACCCAGGGCGACGGCGCTCACGGCCTGCATGCCCAGAGCGTGGGGGGCGGCGGCGGCAGCGGCGGCTACGCGGTGGGCGCCTCCGCCGGCTCGGGCTTCAGTCTCTCCGTGGCGATCGGTGGCGCCGGTGGCAATGGAGGAGCGGGCGGCGGCATCGATGTCGGCAACCAGGGCCACGTGACCACGCAGGGGGTCGGCTCCCATGGGATCCTCGCCGAGAGTGTGGGCGGGGGCGGGGGTGATGGCGGCTTCTCGATTGCCGCATCGGCCTCTACCGGCGTGAGCGGAAGCTTCGCGATGGGCGGGCGCGGCGGCAACGGTGGCGGTGGCGGGACGGTCCACGCTTCCAGCTCCGGAAGCATCGAAACCGGGGCGCAGCGGTCTTACGGGATCCTGGCCCAGAGTGTGGGTGGGGGCGGCGGCGACGGTGGCTTCGCCATCGCGGGCTCCATCGCGCCCCACGCGACCCTGAACATCGGCCTTGGGGGCCGCGGCGGCTTCGGCGGCGGCGGCGGCAATGTGACAGCCGACAACCAGGGGAGCATCGTCACCCATGGCGAGCTCGGACACGGGATCCTGGCCCAGAGTGTAGGTGGTGGCGGCGGGTCCGGAGGCTTCTCGATCTCGGGCGGCGTGACCACCGGCACCGGTGGGGGTCTGGCCTTCGCCCTCGGTGGCTCGGGAGGTCGCGGCGGCACGGGCGGCAGCGTGGGCGTGACCAACCAGGGGAGCATCGAAACCCAGGCCAAGGGCTCGCACGCGGTGGTTGCCCAGAGCGTGGGCGGCGGTGGTGGCTCCGCGGGTTTCGCCGGAGCAATCCAGGGCGGCTTCGGCAATGGTGCCAACCTTGCAGTCGGGATCGGCGGCACCGGGGGCACCGGCGGCAATGCGGGCTCTGTTACTGTGACCAACGACGGCCAGCTGCTCACACATGCGAATGGCTCCAAGGCCGTCTTCGCCCAAAGTGTGGGCGGGGGTGGCGGCGACGGCGGTGCGGGCCTGGCCGCAGCGCTCGGTGCTTCGGACAAGAACGTGAACCTGTCGCTGGGGATCGGGGGCGGCGGTGGCGTCTCCGGCAACGGCGGCAGCGTGAGCGCTACCAATCGCGCTGGGATCACGACGCAGGGCACCGACGCCAGCGGCGTCTTTGCCCAGAGCGTGGGCGGCGGCGGTGGTACCGGGGGCTTCAGCATCTCCGGAGCTGCGAGCGCCTCCGGGAAGTTCGGAGCGGCGCTGGGCGGTGGCTGGGCCGGGCACGGTGGCGCCGGGGGCATCGGCGGCGGCGTCAGCGTGGACAACGGCGGGGACATCGCGACCGGCGGTGGGAAATCCCGCGGAGTTTATGCCCAGAGTGTAGGTGGTGGGGGTGGCGACGGAGGCTGGAGCCTGGCCGGGGCGTTCGGCTTCAGCGGCGGCAAGAGCGCCAACCTTTCGGCATCTGTGGGCGGGAGCGGTGGCGTGGGCAACCGTGGTGGCACTGCGAAGGTCACCAACGCTGGCACGATTGCGACAGCGGGCGACCAGGCTGAGGGCATTCTTGCCCAGAGCATCGGCGGCGGAGGTGGCAACGGCGGCTTTGCCGCGGCGCTGGGCGTCAGCAAGAGCGGCGGGAAGATGAATGCGAACGCCTCGGTCTCCGTGGGTGGAAGCGGTGGAAGTGGCGGGCTCGGCGGGCTCGCCTCCGTGACCAACGACGGCGGGATCCACACCGCGGGAGTCGCGTCCCACGGAATCTCCGCCATGAGCGTCGGCGGGGGCGGCGGCAACGGAGGGGGCTCCTTCACCGGGGTTCTCGACGTGAACGGTGGCACCAAGGGGCACACGGTGAACGTGGGCGTCTCGGTGGGTGGCCACGGAGGTCGTGGGAACCACGGGGGCAGCGTTGTCGTCGCCAACCACGGCAGGATCGAGACGCTGGCTGACGCGGCCCACGGCATCAACGCCCAGAGCATCGGCGGCGGCGGCGGCAACGGCGGCAGTGCGCGGACGGTTTCGCTGATCCTCGGGCGCAAGCCCAGCGCGCCGGCGGGCTCGGGCCAGGGCGGCAAGACGAAGGCCGGCAAGGGCTGGAACCTCTCGCTCGCCGCCAGCGTGGGCGGCAACGGGGGGACCGCCAGCAATGGGGGTCACGTGGACATCGCGAGCCAGGGCGCCATCACCACCCACGGTGCCGATTCCCATGGCATCTGGGCCCAGAGTATCGGCGGCGGAGGCGGGACCGGAGGCGATGCGGGCCACGGCTCCGCGGGAATTGCGGCGGCCAAGATTCCGCCGGAGCTGCTGCTGGTGAAGGTGAGCCAGGTGAAGCAGTACCAGGACTGGTCCGCGGTCGTGGGAGGCAGCGCGGGCAGCAGCGGCAACGGGGGTGCCGTGGACATCGCGAATTCCGGCAGCATCACGGCCCAGGGCGATGGATCCTTCGGCATCGGCGCCCAGAGCATCGGAGGTGGAGGCGGCAGCGCGGGCACCGCGGCCATCGGACTGACCGGGAAGGTGGGTGTCGGGGGCGCAGGCGGCGCGGCTGGCAATGGTGGCGACATTCGCATCGACCAGGACGGTGACATCTCGACGGCGGGTGTCGCTGGCCACGGGGTCTTCGTCCAGAGTATTGGCGGCGGGGGCGGTCGGGCCGGCAACGTGGACCGCGGTCTCCGGACCTTCACAGACCCGGCCCTCGGCACCAAGGGGGGCGTGGGTATCGGCCTGGCCTTCGGCCGCAGCGGCGGTGGCTCCGGCGACGGGGGCACGGTCGCGGTAAACACCACCGGGAAGATCACGACCCAGGGCTCCGGAGCCAGCGGCATCTTCGCCCAGAGCATCGGCGGCGGCGGCGGCGTGGCCGGGGACCAGGGCAGCGGCGGCGACCCGGGCAACCTGGGCTTTGGTGTCGGC
>Ga0114931_10005151_pt1 | contig 16177 bp, 16 predicted proteins | sample 2SBtaG_FD_89579 | JGI IMG/M metagenome (GOLD analysis project Ga0114931, IMG submission 89579) | Deep subsurface microbial communities from Kolumbo volcano to uncover new lineages of life (NeLLi) - 2SBTROV14_V59a metaG | ecosystem: Environmental > Aquatic > Marine > Volcanic | place: Kolumbo...
AGGTCACGGTTTCCGCCTTCGGGTCGGCGGAAACCGTGACCTCGATCGTCACGGATGGGTCGTCGGTCCGCACCGTCACCGGACCGGGCGGGACCGCCGCGAACGCCCGGCCGATGTCACCCCACCGCTCCACCGGCCGGTCGCCGATCCGGACGATGTGCGCTCCCACCGGAATCGTGGCGATCGCCTTTGCCCCGTCCGGGAGCAGCGAGGCGTCCACGCGTCCCACCCGGGTCGTGCTCAACTCCGGCAGCCCCCGCGTAGCGTCGAGCGACACGTAGACGACGAAGGCGAAGATCATGTTCATGATCACGCCCGCGGAGATGACGAGGGTGCGGGCCCAGACGGGCTTGCCGTCGAAGTCCCGCGGCCCGGGCCGGCGAGGCTCCCGCGCCGCCCCACCCTCGAGGCGCTCCATGACCTCGTCCTCCATCCCCCCCATCTTCACGTATCCCCCGAGGGGGATCACGCTGACCACGTACTCGGTTTCGCCCCACTGGAAGCCGAAAAGCTTGGGCCCGAGGCCGATAGAGAATCGCGGCACCGCGACGCCCACCAGCTTGGCGGCGGCGAAGTGGCCAAACTCGTGCACGAAGATGAGCACTCCGAGCACGATCACGGTTGCGAGAATCGTCATGTCCTTGTCATTCCCGTCGCTGAGCGGCCAAGGTGCTCCACCACCTCGGCCGCCGCCGCCCGCGCCTCCCGGTCCGCAGCCAGCACGTCATGAATATCCGTCAGGTCGTGGGCGCCGAGCCGCTCGAGCGTCGTGCCCACCACGTCCGCCATTTCCGGAAAGCTGATCTTCTCCGCGAGAAACGCCTCGACGGCGACCTCGTTCGCCGCGTTGTACACCGCCGCCGCGCTGCCTCCCCGCCGTCCGGCTTCCACGCCGAGCGCGAAGAGGGGAAACGCCTCATGGTCCACCTCCTCAAACGTCAGCGGCGAGCTGGCCACGGGGTCGTACGTCCTCAGCGTGGCATCCGGAATTCGCTCCGGATAGCTGAGGGCGTACAGGATGGGCAGCTCCATCGTCGGCAGGCCCACCTGCGCCAGCACGGACCCGTCCACGAACTCCACGAAGGAGTGGATCACCGACTGGGGATGCACGACGGCGCCGATACGGTCATACTCCAGACCGTACAGGAAGTGCGCCTCGATGACCTCGAGCGCCTTGTTGGCGAGCGTCGCCGAGTCGATCGTGATCTTGGCGCCCATGGCCCAGGTCGGGTGCTTGAGCGCGTCCGCCGGGCGTACGCGGCGCAGCTCCCCGGGGCCGCGACCGCGGAACGGCCCTCCCGACGCGGTCAGGATCAGGCGTTGTACGCTCTTCGCGTCGCACCCGTGGAGGCACTGGAGGATGGCGGAGTGCTCGGAGTCGATCGGCACGATCTCGCCCCCGCCCTTTCGGGCGGCGTCGAGGACGATCGGTCCGCCGGCGACGAGGGATTCCTTGTTGGCCAGCGCCAGCCGCTTGCCCGCGGCGAGCGCGCGCACCGTCAGCTCCAGCCCGGCCGCGCCGACCAGCGCATTGAGCACCACGTCCACGGAAGGGTCCTCGGCGGCCGCGAGCAGCGCGTCGCGCCCCGTGCGCCACTCGGTCGCTTCCGCAGCCTCGGCACTCGAGGTGGCGATAGCCAACGGCTGCGTCGCGTCGGCCACCACCGCCACCCTCGGACGGTATCGCTCCACCTGCCGCGCGAGCCGATCCACGGAGCGGTGCGTGGCCAGGATCTCGGCACGAAAACGCTCGGAGTGGCGCCCGATGACTTCGAGGGTGCTCCCTCCGATCGAGCCGGTCGCGCCCAACACCGCCACGCGGATCACGGCAGCCTCCCGAGCCACGAGAGGATCCCGTAGGCCATCGGCACGGTGAAGATCAGCGCGTCGAGACGGTCGAGCGCACCCCCGTGGCCGGGAAAGATCCCTCCGGAATCCTTGACCCCGGCCTCACGCTTGAGCACGGACTCCACGAGGTCTCCGATCTGTGCTCCCACGCTCAGCAGCACGCCACCCACCGCCGCGCCCACCACCGTCACCGCGGCGCCGGGAAACCAGATATCCACCGCCACAGCCCAGAGCGCCCCGACCGCAGCACCCCCTCCGAGGCTGGCCAACGCGCCCTCCACGCTCTTGTTGGGGCTCATGGACGGCGCCAGCTTCCGGCGTCCCCACGTGCTGCCCACGAAGTACGCGGTGGCGTCCGCGATCCAGGTACATGCCAGGGGATACAACACCGCGGCGAGCCCCGCCCACCCCAGCGCCTCCGCGTGCGTCCACGCCTCGACCTCCGGGATCCGGCGGATCAGCAGAATGAACGCGAGCGGTACGCCCACATACACGGGCGCGAGCACCGTCACGCTCACGGCACGCAGCGGGCCGTCGCCGGGCCAACGCACGCCGAGGCTCGCGACCATGCCGAGCAGCGCGGTCAGCAGCACCGCCCCCGTGCCCCAGTGCGCGACGCCGTCGAGCGTGGGCGTTGCCCCCGCACCGAGGACGAGGATGGCGGTGGCTACCAATGCCATCGTCGTCAGCGGCCTCGCGCCCCTTGCCTCCGCCAGGGCGCAGAGCTCGGCCGCGCCCAGTGCCGCGAGGAGGGCCACGAGCAGCGTGAGCGGCCATCCGCCGACGTAGACGAGCGCCAGGATCACCGGGATCGCCACGCCGGCCACCCCCGCTCGACGGCCGAGATCCGCTAACGCCACGACGCCCTCAAGGAGACGGAGACACCCGACCGAAGCGGCGCTCCCGGCGCTGGTAGTCCAGCACAGCCTCGAAAAGGTCTTCGCGGGTGAAGTTCGGCCAGAGAACCGGGGTGATATACAGCTCAGTGTACGCGAGCTGCCACAGCATGAAGTTGCTGACGCGGAGTTCCCCCGAGGTGCGGATCAGGAGATCGGGATCGGGCAGCCCCGCCGTGAACAGCTCGCTCTCGAGCGCCGTCGGGTCGATCTCCTCGATACGCAGCGCACCGTCGGCCACGCGCCTTGCCAGACGGCGGGCAGCCCGGACCAGCTCCTCCCGGCCTCCGTACGAGATCATCAGGTTGAGGCGCAGGTTGCGTCCCCCACGGGTGCCCTCGGTAATCCAGTCGACCGCCCTCCGCGTGGCCTCATCGACCCGGTCGAGCGCGCCGAGCACGTGCACCTCGACCCCCTGCTCCCGCAGCTCGTCGCGCTCCTTCCTGGCGTAGACGCGCAGGAGGTGCATCAGGGCGGACACCTCGCGGCGGGGGCGCTTCCAGTTCTCGGTGGAGAAGGCGAAGAGCGTCAGGATCTCCACCCCGGCTTCCACCGCCCCCTCCACCGCTTCGCGTACGGCCTTCATACCCTCGCGGTGCCCGAGATGGCGCGGCAGGCCCCGCTGCCTCGCCCACCGTCCGTTCCCGTCCATGATGACGGCCACGTGACGGGGTACGTCACCGGATAGGAGGATCCGTTGGAGTCTGTCCGAAGACATGGCGGAATGAGTCGAGCGGCCGGTCAGATGGCCATGACCTCAGCCTCTTTCTGCTTGACGAGCTCGTCGATCCGATCCACATACTCGTGCGTGAGCTTTTCCAGCTGCTCCTCCTGCCGGTGCGCATCATCCTCGCCCAGCTCGTGTTCCTTGACCCTCCGCTGGAGCTCGTCACGCATGACCCGCCGCGTGTGCCGGATCGAGATCCGTCCCTCCTCGGCCATCTTGTGGAGGAGCTTCACGTACTCCCTGCGCCGCTCCTCGTTGAGCGCGGGAATGGGAATGCGGATGACGTTGCCGTCATTCGAGGGATTGAGCCCCAGATCCGCCGTCATGATGGCCTTCTCGATGTCGGCCAGGATCGTCTTGTCGAAGGGCTGGACGACCAGCAGGCTCGGATCCGGCGTATGCACGGTCGCCACCTGATTGATCGGAAGCTTCGAGCCATACGCGTCGACCCGCACGGTGTCCAGCAGGGCGGGCGTCGCCTTGCCCGTCCGCACGGTGGCGAACTCACGCCGCATGGCTTCGAGAGCCTCCTCCATCCGCTGTTTGGCGGTTTCCATCGTCGGCATGGTGATCTCCGGCTTCGCGATAGCGATGTGAGCGTCAGCGGTGAATAGAGACCTTACGATACAAGGGTTCCGACCCGCTCACCACGGATGGCGGCCGCCACGGCCCCACGATCCTCCAGATCGAGCACGATGATCGGCAGGTGGTTCTCCTTGCAGAGCGAGACCGCCGGCGCGTCCATCACGGCCAGCTCGCGCGCCACGACTTCCTGGAAGCTGATCGACGGAATGAACTCGGCGTCCGGGTCTTCCGCAGGATCCGCCGTGTAGACGCCCTGCACCTTCGTCGCCTTGATCACGACGTCCGCGTCCATCTCGATGGCCCGGAGCACCGCCGCGGTATCCGTGCTGAAGTAGGGGTTTCCGGTGCCCCCTGCGAAGAGTACGACCCTGCCCTTTTGCATGTGCCGCATGGCGCGTCTCCGGATGTACGGCTCCGCGATCTGCTCCATCCGGATCGCGGTCATGACGCGGGTGTCGACGCCCTTGGTCTCGAGAAGGTCCTGCACGGCCAGCGCGTTGATGACGGTTGCCAGCATGCCCATGTAGTCCGCCTGCACGCGATCCATGCCCTTGCGGCTGGCCATGGCCCCGCGAACGATGTTGCCTCCGCCGATGACCACGCCCAGTGAGATGCCCATCGCGTGGATCGAGCGGATCTCGTCAGTCAGGCGGTCCACGACCGCGGGCTCAATCCCGAAGCCTCGCTCCCCGGCCAGGGCCTCTCCGGACAGCTTGAGCAGGACGCGCCGGTACGCGGGTGCGCGGGTGCCTTCGGTCATGGGCAACGCTCCGGAAACGGATCGGGGCTGCTAGTGTAGCGTCTCAGAAATATCTCGGCCATTCAAGCACCGATGCATCCGGACCTGCTTTGGCGCTCTCGGTGGCTCGTGGATTTCCGAGACACCACACTAGCGCTCACCGACCTTGAAGCGGCTGAAGCGGGCGACCTCGATCTTCTCGCCCGTCTTGGCCGACACCTCGGTGATGAGCTGCTCGATGGTCTTGTCGGGGTCCTTCACGAACGGCTGGGCCAGGAGCGTGTTCTCCTTGAAGAACTTCTTCAGCTTTCCTTCGACGATCCTGTCGGCGATGTGCTCCGGCTTTCCTTCCTCCTTCACCTGCTCCATATACACGTGCCGCTCGCGTTCCACCACCTCGGCGGGAATGTCGGTGTCACGCACCGCCACAGGCGCGGCGGAGGCGATGTGCAGCGCAAGATCCCTGGCGAGCCGCCTGAAGTCGTCGGTGTTCGCGACGAAATCGGTCTCGCAGTTGAGCTCCACGATGACCGCCGTCTTGTTGTCGAAGTGGACGTAGCTACCGATCGTCCCTTCGTTCGCGCGCTTCTCGGCGCGCTTGGCCGCCCGGGCGGCGCCTTTGGCGCGGAGATCGACGGCCTTTTCCATGTCGCCGCCGGTTTCCTCGAGGGCCCGCTTGCAGTCCATCATCCCCGCGCCCGTGCGGTCGCGGAGTGCTTTGACATCCTTGGCACTGATCGTCATCTGTCGACCCTGATCTCCGTCGTCGTTCGTGGGCTCGCGCGGGAAAGCGCCGGGGGCGCGTCCCACCCGTTCGTGAAGAGAGGCGGGAGCGATCACGGAGCCGTCCGGTCTCCGCGGTGCACGCCACCGCCTCCTGGGAGCCGGCCGACCGCTCGGCCGCCGGACTCATGCCCGGCCTATCGCCGGGTCCGTCGCGGGCTAGGAGCCTTCCGCGTCACTCTCTGCTTCGACCGCAGCGGCGGCCTCCGCCGCCACCGGGGCCTCGGTCTGCTCGGGCTCGTCCGAGCCGGACGGCGCCCCGGCCTCCGCGGCCTCCGGGGGCTCGCCCCCCGGAGCGGCCGTCGCCTCGCCGGCGTCCGGAGCCGGTTCCTGCGCATCCGTCCCCTCGGCGGCTGCAGGCTCCGTACCTTCCGCACCGCCCTTGAGATGCGCCGCGATCACTTCCGGCCTCGGCCTCCGCTTCCTGCGGGAACGACGGCGTCGCGGCTGATCCTGAACTTCGGTGGTCTCGCCGGTTTCCGTGGAGTACGTCGTCGCCTCGAGCTCCGCCGCCCGCTGTCGCTCCTCTTCCGGAACCTCTCTGCGGGTCGCCTCTATGGCGTCCGCAATGGCGGCGGTGATCAGGCCCACCGAGCGGATGGCGTCGTCGTTGCCGGGAATCGGGTAGTCGATCATGTCGGGATCCGCGTTCGTGTCGGTGATGGCGATCACCGGGATCCCCAGCCTCTTTGCCTCGCGCACGGCGATGAGCTCACGCTTCGCGTCCACGATGAAGACGGCGCCGGGAAGGCGTGACATGTCCTTCACGCCCGAAAGGTACTTGTCCAGCTTGAGGCGCTCGCGCTCCAGCAGGAGCCGTTCCTTCTTGGTGTAGAACTCGAAGGCGTTCTCCTCCTGGCCGCGCTCCAACTCCTTCAGCCGCCGGATCTGCTTACGGATCGTCTGAAAGTTCGTGAGCATTCCTCCCAGCCACCGCTCGGTCACGTAATACGAGCCGGAACGCTGTGCCTCCTGCTCCACCACCGACCGGAGTTGCTTCTTCGTGCACACGAAGAGGATCCGCTGTCCTTTGAGCACGACCTCGCGAACCGCCTGCTGGGCGGCGTGAAGCCGGTCCAGCGTCTTGCGGAGGTCGATGATATGGATGCCGTTGCGCTCCGTGAAGATGAACTTGCGCATCTTCGGGTTCCAACGGCGGGTCTGGTGTCCGAAGTGGACTCCAGCCTCGAGCAGTTCGTTTAGACCGACATCCTGCATGGAGTTTGCGTCTCGTTGATTAACGCTTACTGAACTGGAAGCGCTTGCGCGCCTTCGGCTGACCCGGCTTCTTGCGTTCCACCTTTCTGGGATCCCGCGTCAGGAGACCGCGCTCCCTCATGGTGGGCCGCATGTCCTCGTCCCACTCGACCATGGCGCGAGCCAGGCCCATACGGATGGCGTCGGCCTGCCCCGTGAGGCCCCCACCCGCGACCCTGACCCTGACGTCGACCTGACCGTCGAGGCCGGCCACCTTGAGGGCCTCTTCGGCTCTGAGCCGGTGCGTCGCCCGGGGAAAGTACTCCTCGAGCGGACGCCCGTTGACCCACCAGGTGCCCGCTCCGGGCCGTACGAGCACACGGGCCACCGACGTCTTGCGGCGGCCCACGGTCTGAACCTGCTTCATCTCAGCCATCGTCCCCTCAGATCTCCAGCGGCTCGGGCCGCTGGCTCTGGTGCGGATGCTCCGCGCCGGCGTACACCTTGAGCTTCCTTCGCATCGTCCGACCCAGCTTGTTCTTGGGCAGCATCCCTCGCACCGCCAGCTCGATGACCCGCTCGGGGTGTTTCTCCATCATGCGCCGGAACGGGATGTGCTTCTCTCCACCCATGTAGCCGGAGTGGCGGAAGTAGGTCTTCTGTTCGGCCTTCCTGCCCGTGAGCGCTACACGCGACGCGTTGATGACGACGACGTGATCCCCCGTGTCGAGGTGCGGCGTGTACATGGGCTTGTGCTTGCCACGGAGGATGCGCGCGATCTCGGTGGCGAGTCGTCCGAGCGGCTTGTCGGCCGCGTCGACGATCCACCATCGGCGCTCGATCTCGTGGGCTTTTGGCGTATAGGTTCTCATGCCCCGCACTGGGTGAGGCGGTTCGACAATAGAGCTTTAAATGATATCCGAGGCCCCTGGGGGTGTCAACGGCAAGGCGGGTCCGTCCGCAGGCCCGCCCGCGCGCGCCTCGCTGCGTCGACACCACCCCCCGAACCCGGCGTATCCCTTCAGTTGATGAAGGTTTCCAGGAAGCGCGCCCGTGATGCGTGCCGGAGCCGCACGAGCGCCTTCTCCTTGATCTGTCGGACCCTCTCCCGCGTGATCCCCAGGATCGACCCGATCTCCTCCAGCGTCATGGGTTCCTGGTCGTCCAGGCCGAAGTAGAGTCGAAGGATCTTGGCCTCGCGCTCCTTGAGCGTGCTCAGGGCTTCCTCGATCGTGTTGCGCAGCGCGTGCTCGTACGCTTCGTCCTCCGGCCCGGGCGCATACTGGTCCGGCAGATAGTCCAGCAGACGGTTGTCCTCTCCGGGCGTGAGCGGGGCGTCGAGCGACAGGTGGGACTGCGAGATGGCCAGCGTACGTTCGACCTCCTCCTCGGAGATGTCCAGGTCCTCCGCGATTTCCTCGACCGTGGGCTCGCGTCCCAACTCCTGCAGGAGCGTGGAACTCCTCCGCCCAATCCTGTGCAGCGCACCGGCCCGGTTGAGCGGCACACGCACGATCCGGCTCTGCTCCGCGAGCGCCTGCAGGATCGCCTGCCGGATCCACCACACCGCGTAGCTGATGAACTTAATGCCCTTGGTCTCGTCGAACTTATGCGCCGCCCGGATGAGCCCCAGATTGCCCTCATTGATGAGATCGGACAGCGGCACGCCCTGGTTCTGGTACTTCTTGGCCACGGAGACCACGAAGCGGAGGTTCGAGCGGACGAGCTTGTCGAGCGCGGATCCTTCACCCTTGTGGATCCGCTGGGCCAACCGGACCTCCTCCTCCCGGTCGATCAGCGGATACTGGCTGATCTCCTTGAGGTACTGGTCCAGCGACCCCTCCCGGAACGAGCCTCGGCGGGACGAAAAAGCCATCGCAACCTGGGGCGGGGGGACACCGTGCCACGTGGGCCGCCCGGACGGACCGGCTCACGCCGGAACATGATCGGGTGGCGAGCCGTTCCGCGCAACTACCGCGCCGTATCCGGACCCCACCTCAGCGTACTCGCGTCGAGCCAAGGGTCCACACCGGACCAGGCGCCCCGACTACTCGATGCGTTCGCCGATCCGCCCCCAGCGCACGTCCCTCAACCAGGGGAGTCTGTGGTGCCGGGAAGGATCGAATGAGTAATACACCACCCACGGCCGGCCCCGGATGGCGTCGCGCGCCACGAACCCCCAGTACCGGGAGTCCTCACTGTTGTCGCGGTTGTCGCCCAGGAAGAAGTAGTGGCCGGGCGGTACCACGATCGGACCCCAGTTGTCGCGAGTGGGGCGGTATCGCACCGGCGGTGGCCCGGCAATGAGGTGATTCGACTGCCACCGCATCGCCTCGTTGTAGGTGTCACCCCGGAGGTCGATGTGGCGCGCATACGGCTCCTCCACCACAACCCCGTTGCGGATCAGCCGCTTATTGCGCATCTGGAGGGTATCACCGGGAGCGCCCACCAGCCGCTTCACGTAGTTCTTGGCCGGCTCGTGCGGCGGGTTGAACACCACGACGTCTCCCCGGTGCGGCTCCGAGAACGCGGGTAGACGCAGGTCCGTTCCGGGAATCACCGCTCCGTACACGGCCTTGTTCACCAGCAGGAAGTCGCCCACCAGGAGCGTGTTCTCCATCGAGGCGGTGGGAATCTTGAAGGCCTCGACCACGAAGGTGCGTACGACCACGAAGAGGATGAACGCCACGGCCACGGATCGCATCCACTCGCCCACCGCGCGCGCGGCCCCCCGGCGCGTGCGCACGGCGCGGTGAGGATGTCCGGCGCCATCTCCGGCACCCGGCAGGCCAAGCCGTTTTCCCATCTGCGTCCACTCCCGTACGTGGGCCTCGGCGGCGATACGGCCGTGCTCAGCACCGCCGAGCGTGTGGCATGCGACGGTCACGATACACACCGTTCCGCACGCCGTTCCGATGTCGCCCGCCGACGGCGCGGCGCCGTTCCTCACTTTCGCGGACCACGGGCCGGGGATTAGTTATAGGGCACTTGAAGTGCGGAACCCTCGTCGCGGGCCACTCCGCCCACCCCTTCGCAGGAAGTCGTGATGCCGGTCACATGGCCCGGATGAGCCCGAGACGCCTGGGCCGATCGTGGACGTGGCTGGCGGGCGTGCTCGTGATCGCCGCCGCGTTCGCGGTTGTGCGGCCCCACATCACCCCCGGCGAGGGACCCGGCTTCGGTCGCGGCGATGAGGCTCCCTGCGTCCGTGAGGACCCGGGCTGCCCCGATGGAGGTACGCCGGTGGTCGCCCCCTCCGGACCCACCGAGGCCCCGGAGGAGCCCGTCCTGCGCGCCGCCGAGGTGTGTCCCGACGCCGGGTACCTGTGCGCGGCTCTCGCCGCCGAAGGCGCGATCCACATCCGCCGGTGGAGGAACGGCACCGGCACGCTCGTGGTACGCGTGCCGCGCCCCACGTCGGAGGATGCGACCCGCGCACGCGAGCTCCAGCGCGCCGCGGTGCGCGGCATCCGAGCGTGGAACGGGCGACCCTTCCCGATTCGAATCGACACACGGGGCCGCGTGCAGGCCCAGATCGAGGTGCGGTGGGTGCCTTCCCTGGGCGGTCGCCAGATCGGCCGCGCCCGCACCGCGTGGCGCCCGGGCAGCGGGCTCGTGGTGCTGAGCCTCGACCTCGTGACGCGAAGCCCCTTCAACCCCCGGGCCGTCGTCTCTCCGGAGCAACTCCGGCTGACCGCCGCGCACGAGATGGGCCACGCCCTGGGCCTCCCGCATTCCGACTCGAAGCGCGATGTGATGTACCCCACCAACACCGCGACCTCGCTCACGGCTCGCGACTACCGCACGATGGAGGCGCTCTACGCGCTTCCGGACGGGGCGGTCATCCACCGCTGAGGCGGCCGCCCACGTGCCTCGGCACGTGAGCCGAGACCGCCGCCCGTCAGGCGTCCCGCACCAGCCCGAAGCGATCGATCTTCTTGTACAGGTTCGACCGGGGCATGTCGATGCGTCGGGCGGTCTCGGCTACGTTCCAATCGTTCTCGCGTAGCTTGCGCAGGACGAACGCGCGTTCCGCCTGTTCCTTGAACTCGGCATAGGTCGCCGCCGACAGAAGCGACGCGTCCCGCCCTCCTGCGCCGGCAGCCTCACGCGACGGCACCAACCGTTCGACATCCTCCCCGCTCACGACATCGCCCTCCGCGAGGATCAGGAGTCGCTCGACGGTGTTGCGCAACTCCCTCACGTTCCCGCGCCAGGAAAGCCCCTGCAACCGCCGCAGCGCCTCGGCGGAGAAGGAGCGCGGCACCACACGGTCGTGGCGGGCCATCAGCCCCACGAAGTGTCGCACGAGCATGGGAATGTCTTCGGGACGTTCCCGGAGCGGCGGAACGTGGACGGGCACCACGTTGAGCCGATAGAAGAGATCCTCGCGGAAGTGCCCGTCCTCGATCTCGCGGCTCAGGTTCTTGTTGGTGGCAGCCACGACGCGGACATCGACCTCGATCGACCGGGAGCCGCCCACCCGGGTCACCACCGCCTCTTCGAGCGCGCGGAGCACCTTCGCCTGCGCCGACAACGACATGTCGCCGACCTCGTCGAGGAAGAGCGTTCCACCGTGCGCCTGTTCGAACTTGCCGGCGCGGTCGGCCACCGCACCCGTAAACGAACCCTTCACATGCCCGAAGAGCGCGGATTCGATCAACTCCGAGGGGATGGCGGCACAGTTGACCTCCACAAACGGCCCGGATGCGCGCGCCGAAAGGCGGTGGATCGCGCGCGCCACGAGCTCCTTGCCCGTCCCGTTCTCACCCGTGATCAGCACGCGGGCGTCCGTCGGCGCTACCCGCTCGACGCGCTCGACGAGCTGCCGCATCAGGGGCGAGGCCCCTACGATCTCATGGCGTAGCTCGATCTCGCTGCGCAGTGACTCCACCGACTCCGTCAGGCCCTTGACCTTCAACGCGTTGCGCAGCGTCACGAGAAGTCGATCGGTATCGAGGGGCTTTTCCAGGAAGTCGAACGCCCCCCGCCGGGTCGCCTCGACCGCGGTCTCGATGGTCCCGTGGCCGCTGATCATGACCACGACCGCGGCCGGATCCGCTTCGCGCATCCGGGTGAGGACCTCGATGCCGTCCATCCCCGGCATCTTGACGTCGAGCAGCGTTACGTCGGGGCGGAATTCCTCCGCGACGGCGAGAGCTTCCGGGCCATCGGACGCCACCGCGACATCATGTCCCTCATACTCGAACACCTGGCTCAACGCTTCCCGGATCGAGCGCTCGTCGTCGACGATGAGCAGGCGGGCCACCCTCAGGGCTCCAGGGTCAGGACCAGGCTGTCCCGTTCGACGAAAGCCGTGTCCAGCCCGTCGGGGAGCGGGACCGAGAGCGCGTCCTCTCCCGCGCCATCGCGCTTCTGCCGGCCGAGCCCATCGAGCACCTGCGGTACGAGACGGCGCGGCAGCGGAACCCGCGCGATCCGCACGCGGTCCACGACCAGCGCGAGGTGATTCTGGTCGAGGGGCACCAACGATCCCCGGATCTGCACGAGCACGGTGTCGGGCAGCAGCTCCGTGACCTGCTTGAGATCCGGGAGCTTCGGGAACGCTTCCGACGCGACCCTCGCCGACAGCTCGACCTTACCATCGGCCAGCGTCACCCGGGGCTCGACGACGCCGGGCGGCAGGAGACCCGGCAGGGCGTAGCGGATCACGCTGGTCAGCTCCAACCCTCCGAGGCTCATGCGGTTGCCGTCGTCGCCGGAGCGGAAACGCTCGAACCGATCGAGCGTTTCGTCCGCGATCTCGGCGGTAGGCGCCGCGGTCGGGGCGACCACCGCGGCGTGCCCGAGCCCGAACCACCGCTCCAGGTGAGGAAAGACCGCCGGACCCCACCGCCATCCGGCGTACGCCACCGCGAACAGGACGATGAGCGTAACGATCTTGCCGATACATCCCTTGACGAGTCCGAACATCGATACCTGGGAGCCTGTCCGAGTAATGCGGTGGAGCGCCGCCCACGCAGCCGCATGGGTTCCCGGAGCGCCACGGCCCGAGCTTCGAGGCGGAACGCCGAAGGCATAGCCGTCGCTACGTCGAGGTGCTCCAACGACGAAGATGGGGCCGTGCCGCCCCAACCCACAACCGCGCCTGATCAATTCAGACACGGTGTTGGGCGCAGGGGGTCGCGCGCCCCACCCCAGTACTCGGATAGGCTCCTATGCGTTCCGGGCCAGCTTGCTGCTGGCCACCACGCTGTAGCGCGCGCCCTCCCGGGACAGTTGGCTGCGCATGAGATCCAGACTCCGTACCGTGACGCTACCGGCATAATGCAGGTCCGCCATGCGCCGATCGAGGCCGCGAAACGCCCCACCGCCGATGGCCGGATCCGCCCGTCCCAGCGTCAGATGAGGATGGAACGCGCGCGTCTCCGGCTCGAAGCCATGGTCGCCCAGCGCCCATTCCACGTCCTGCTTGAGGCAACGCAACTCAGCACTGGCCTCCACGCCGAGCCAGATCACGCGAGGCCTGCGGATGGTTGGAAACGCGCCGAAGCCCCTGAACGCCATGGGAAACACGGGCGTGGCGCTCGCGACGTGGTCGAGCGTCCGACGGATCTCGGGAATCCGCTCGGGGCGTACCTGTCCGAGGAACTTGAGCGTGAGGTGGTAGTGTTCCGGTTCGATCCAGCGGACCGGAAGCTCCTCGTCCCGCAGGGGACGGGCGGCGCGATGGATGCGTTCGCGTTCCCTCTTGGGCAGGTTCAGCGCAATGAAGAGCCGCATGCGTTCCTGGGTCGATGGGACGTCACTGTGCCCGCACCTCGATCTCGGCCGTCGCCCGTGGCGCTCACGATCATCGTGTACCCGGCGTGGCCCGCATGGTCCCCGCGCCTCCGGCGATCGCCGCGATGCCCTCGATGGCCCGGTCCACATCCTCTTCCTGAGAAGCCCATCCCAGCGAGAACCGGACCGCCCCCTCCGCCAGGGTGCCGAGGACCCGGTGCGCCCCCGGCGCACAGTGCAGCCCGGCCCGCACCGCCACGCCCCACTCGCGGTCCAGTCGCGCCGCCACCTCGCTCGCTGAAACCCCACGGAGCGTCACCGTCACGATCGCCGCGCCGTCCGGCGCCGCCGGAGACGCCATCGTTACCCCCGGAATGGAGGAAAGTCCCTCTCGGAGCCTGTACTTGAGCCGGCGCGTGCGCCTGTGGATCCTCGCGATGCCCTCGCGCAGCAGATAGGTGATCCCCGCCTCGAGGCCCGCGAGCCCGACCCCGTTGAGCGTCCCCGCCTCGAGACGGTCCGGCATCGCGCGTGGCATCTCCGGGTCGGCGGAATCGCCACCGCCGCCGCCGCGCAGGAGCGGGGCCACCTCGACGCCCTCCCGTACCCAGAGCCCTCCTGTGCCCTGCGGACCCAGCAGGCCCTTGTGACCCGTGAAGGCGACGAGGTCCGCGCCCTCGTCGGCCGGGTGCATAGGCACGTGCCCGGCGCCCTGGGCGGTATCCACGAGCACAAGGGCGCCCGCCGCCCGCGCCCGGGCGGCCAGCGCCCCTACAGGCAAGCGCGTGCCCAGGACGTTGGACACCGCCGTCACGGCCAGGAGCCGGGCGCCGTCAAGCAGCTCATCGGAGCCCTCCACGTCCAGAGACCCGTCCGGTGCGCCGCGCACTATTCGCACGCGCACCCCCCTCGACCGCTCGAGCCACGCCAGCGGCCGCAGCACCGCGTTGTGCTCGAACGGCGTCGTAACGACGACGTCGCCCGGGCGGAGGAGCCCGTAGAGCGCCGTATTGAGCGCCTGGGTCGCGTTCGACGCGAAGGCGACCCGCTCGGGCCCTCCGGGGAGCGCGAGCACTTCCTGCACCGCCCGCCGGCACCGCAACGCGACCCGCGCAGCCTCGACCGCCTCGGCGTATGCACCCCTGCCGGGGGTCGCGCCGCACTCGGCCAGGAAGCGCGTGACCGCCTCCGTCACGACCGGAGGACGAAGCGCGGAGGTCGCCGCGTAGTCGAGATAGTGGCGCATGGTCAACGTCGATCACGGGGTTGGGGGCCGCTGCGCTCGCGGCCGTTCACGGGCAAGGTACGACGGCTGTCCACCCTCCGCGCGTTCGTGGCTCCACCCGGGCGCGCTCCCGTCCCGACCGCGATCAGGGTTCCGGAAGTCTCCCGCGGTGCCCGGATCACGCCCTCCGTCGGCGGTCGAGCAGCCGGTATTGCACCGCCTCGGCGGCGTGGCTCCGCTCGATCTCCTCGGCTCCCGCGAGATCCGCGATCGTACGCGCCACCTTCAGGATGCGGTGGTACGCCCTGGCCGAAAGATCGAGGGTGCTCATCGCACGGCGCAACAGAGCGGCCACTTCATCACTCGGGCGGCACAGCCGGCGCACCTCGGCGGGACCCATCTGGCCATTGGCGAAGATGCCCGGGCATCTCCGGAAGCGCTTCTGCTGCGTGCGCCGGGCCGCCTGGACCCGCAGCCGTACCCGGGCGCTCGACTCGCCGGTCTGCGCGCCGGACAGGCTCGCGAACGGCACGGCGGGGACCTCCACGTGCAGGTCGATCCGGTCCAGCAGGGGTCCCGAGACTCTGTGCTCATAGCGCGTGACCACCGCGGAGTCGCAGACGCAGCGATCCGATCCGTCGCCACGATGTCCGCAGGGGCACGGGTTCATCGCCGCCACCAGCAGGAACCGAGCGGGGAAGCGCGCCGACCCGCCGGCGCGCGACACGTGCACCCACCCATCCTCCATGGGCTGCCGTAGCGACTCCAGCACATGGCGCCGGAACTCCGGCAGCTCGTCGAGGAACAGGACCCCCCGATGCGCCAGGCTGGCCTCTCCCGGGTGGGGTGGTGAGCCGCCGCCGACGAGGCCGGCGTCGCTGATCGTGTGATGCGGCGCGCGAAACGGCCGCCGGGTCACGAGCGCGCCACCCGCCGGCATGAGCCCCGAAACCGAATGGACGCGCGTGACCTCGACCGCCTCTTCCAACTCCATCCGGGGAAGGATCCCGGCGAGCCTGCGGGCCAGCATCGTCTTGCCCGCACCGGGAGGGCCGAGCATCACGACGTTGTGCGCTCCCGCCGCGGCAACCTCCAGCGCGCGCCGGGCCTGCGCCTGACCCGCGACGTCGCGCAGATCGGGCCCGCTCCATGCCTGGCTGGAAAGGATCGCCTGCACGTTGATTCGCTCAGGCGCCAGCGTCGCCGTTCCCCTGAGATGCGCGACGACATTCCCCAGCGTATCCGCGCCCAGCACCTGGATGTCCGGACAGACCGCGGCCTCCGCGGCGTTGACCCGCGGCACCATCAGCACCCGGACACCCGCGGCCGCACACCGCGTCGCGATCGGCAGCGCACCCCGGAGCGGGCGAAGCTCGCCATAGAGGCCCAGCTCCCCGACCAGGGCCGTGTCGGCCAGCGCCGCGGCCGGCAGG